>OBRT01000014.1_pt1 | contig 99264 bp, 68 predicted proteins | sample 1494891 | NCBI WGS metagenome assembly OBRT01 (sample SAMEA3360688, study PRJEB22359) | human gut metagenome | biome: ENVO:urban biome; feature: ENVO:human-associated habitat; material: ENVO:feces | place: Bangladesh | collected 2011 | reverse complement strand
AGAGCTATATCGGCAGAATCGGTAAGACCATCGAGCCTATCTTTACCCCACAGGGTTTCGACTGGAAACTGGATGTGGGCTTGGTTTCCGGTGTAGGTGCCAAGGAGATCGTAGCCTCAACAATGGGTGTGCTCTACAGCAACAATGATAGTTTCTCTGACGATCAGGATTACAACGATGAAGACGGAAAATATGAGGTTTTGAAGAAGCAGATGACTTCTGATTTGCAGAAGACCTACGGTTACAGCGATACCGAGGCGGAATCCAAGGCAACGCTCACCGCCTATTGCTTTCTCCTCTTCGTATTACTCTACTTCCCTTGCATCGCCACTATCGCCGCCATCAAGGGCGAGACGGGCAGTTGGAAATGGGCAGGCTTTGCCGCTGGCTACACCACGCTCCTGGCATGGGTAGTATCAGCCTTAGTCTTCCAGATAGGAAATTTATTTATATAAAATAAAAACATAAACCCCTGCCCCAAAAACTGCGTGCCGACGTATGAATTTATGCGTGGGCACGCAGGAATTTTTGCATGGGCACGCAAAAATAAAAGCCCTTAGACCTCGCTATTGAAGTTTAAGGGCTTTTTTCATCTGTATCACCACAAAATTACAAATAATTTATTACATTTTTCTCTGAATATCTACACATACTTATGTAACAAGAAGCGCAGCTGTTTTTGCAACCTTTTCTAAATAGTTCATTTTAATTGTCATCATGTCAATAAGAGTATTTTTTGATGGTACAAAATTAAATGGATATTCTCTTTCCAACCTTTGCGGCAAAAAAAGCAATCATCAAGCCTAAACAGGCGGCAATACTGATGGCGATACGAAGTCCGGTAGCCTCTGCAAGCCATCCGATAACCGGTGGTCCTACCAGAAATCCAAAGAAACTGATGCTCGAAACGATGGTGATGGCAATGCTGGCCTTGATAGTTTCCAACTTTCCCGCAATGCTGTAGCAAATAGGCACCGATGAAGAGATGCCAAAACCTACCAGCAGGAAACCCAAGGTGGCAGGAATGAGATAAGGCAAAGCAGCAGCCAGCCACAAACCGCCCAATATCAAACCACCACAAACCTTCAATACCCTGGCTGGTCCATATTTCGTAACAAAACCATCAGCCATGAATCTGCCCAACGTCATCGCTCCCATACCAGCCACATAACCTGCACGGATAAAAGCCTCATCGGGTTTCACTACTGATGAGAAATATACACTACTCCAATCATAAACAGTACCTTCACAGAACATGCCGGCAAATCCCATTAATCCTAAGAGGAACAGAATCGGGTCGATAGTCTTGAACGAGAACTTCGGAACATCTTCCTCCTCTGCCTTTGCTGTTGCATCATCTACCAGATATCTGAATCCGATAGCTATAATGAGAAGACTCATCACCAAAACCGTTCCGAAATGCACCTCTATCGGAAGTAGGGTATTCGCAAAGACTGCACCTATGATACCGCCCGAAAATCCACCCAAACTCCACAAGCCATGAAACGACGACATAATGTTGCGACCGTACATCTTCTCTACCAGACATGCCTGCGTATTGGTGGCAATGTTCATCAGATTCGCCATCATTCCGAAAGCAATAAGACTCAAAATCAGATGAAAAACCGTAGTACTGCTACCGATGCAGAAAAGAACCAGGGCATAGAGTACCTCAGAGAGAACCAGCATCTTCTTGCTTCCGAATTTACTGACCAAAACACCCGAAAAAGCCATCATCAGAAGCTGGCCGATGGGAATGGCGAAAAGTACCGTTCCCAGCTGTCCGTTGCTCAAGTGCAACATCTGTTTTACATCCGGAATGCGGCTTGCCCAACTGGCAAACACCACTCCCGGTACAAAATAATAAGCCGCAACTGCCACTCGCTTGCGGGCTAAATCTCCCAAGTGATTCAACCTTACAGTCATCCCTATTAATACCTTTATTTATATATACCTATTTTATTTGCGGCTGCAAAATTACAAAAAAAAGCAGAATTATACCTATTTTTGAACAAAAAATATAGCTTTATTCAAGAAAATAGCCGTAACTTTGCACTTAGAAAAAGATTCAAAACAAACTAACAATGAAGAAACAAACAATGATTACCCTGGCATTCGCCCTTACATTGACAATGCCAACATTGCCATCCTTCGCCCAGAAGGCGATGAGCAAGAAAGAAATCGCCGAAAAAGAAAAGGCTTTCAAGAACCTCCAGCATCCATGGAAAGGAAAGAAAGTTGCTTACTTTGGCGATTCTATCACCGATCCGAACATCAAGGCATCGAAGGTAAAATACTGGGGATTTCTGCAGGATTGGCTCGGCATCACCCCTTATGTTTATGGTGTGAGCGGCAGACAATGGAATGATATTCCCCGCCAGGCGGACAAACTCAAGAAAGAACATGGTGATAATTTCGATGCAATCCTCATTTTTATGGGTACCAACGATTACAATAATGGTGTGCCTATCGGAGACTGGTACACAGAGACATTCGACAGCGTGAGAGTTGCCCGCCACAAACCAAGTGAAATGGTACAGCGTCGTCACCGCCACTTTGCCATGGACAAGAATACGCTCAAAGGGCGTATCAACATTGCCATGTCAAAACTGAAGCAGATGTACCCTACCAAACAGATTGTCGTGATGACTCCTGTACACCGTGCGCTCTTTGCCAGCAGCGACAAGAATATCCAGCCTGATGAAATGTACGAAAATGCACGTGGTCTCTTCTTCGATGAATATGTGAAGGCGATTAAGGAAGTAGGCAATGTCTGGGCAGTACCAGTCATCGATCTCAACTCCCTTTCAGGTCTCTTCCCTATTTACGACGCTGGTGCCCAGATGTTCAACAAAATGGATACAGATCGTCTTCATCCTAATGATGCCGGTCATGCCCGTATGGCAAAGACCATCATGCAGCAGCTCTCTGCATTGCCTTGCGACTTCTAAAAGGCTCTATCTTATGCCGCCACTTGGCAATAAAATAAAAAAAACTCAAGTCCGCAACCTATGGGGTAACGGATTTGAGGATAAAATCATTGAAAATTTGAAAAGCGAAACGAGGAAAGCCCTTCACCCTTCACACGTCAAGCATAAGTACCTGATATATAGATAGTTATAGACACAATAACATAAAAGCACCCTTCACCAGTCATCCTCAAATCCCCTGTTTTTATCGGCATTCCAGGCAAAAAGGTGAAGGGTGAAGGGTAAAATCACATTCCTGTTTTAGAAAAAAATCCGTTATAAAGATTTTTCCAAATACCTATCACCTGTATCTTTATATAAAACCACTACTAACATTTTCTATAAAAAGGAAATAAGAGAACAGAACGCCAAGCAGATATTCATGTCTCACCAAGTTTGTAACGTGCCTAAGGAAGGGCACTTTTGTGCTGAGGTAAGGGCACTTTTATGCTCGGGTAAGAGCACTTTTGTGCCCCCAAGAAACACAAAGGTGCGCAAATAAGACACTACCCGTAAACCCGAAACACAGATTTCTATCTTTCAGAGATACGAGTCGCAAACAAGTCTTCAGTACTTAGGAATAAGCAATTTTCGTCGCTTTTTAAGCAAAATTCCATTAAATCCTACAGGTTGCAAATGAATGGAAAATCACTTTTTCTCTCTTACTTTATTGCCTCCGCCTCGCAAAACAGCAAGGCGGAGGCAACTCGGAAAATTTAGGGGAGATCAGCATATAGAATTACATCAAGTCACACTTCTCCCCAGTGTTCTTCTCAACCTTCTCGCCATCTTTCAGGATGCGAGCCTTATAGCCAAACTTCTCAAAACCTTTCTGGAGTTTCTCGGGGGTTGTCTTGTCGGCATTATACTGTACTGTGACTGTCTGGTTTGGCACAGAGGTCTCTATGCTCTTGATACCCTTCTCGAAGCGAAGGTTGCTCTTGATCTTGTTCTCACAAGCCTCACAGTGCATCTGTGGAGTTGTGGTGAACACTACGGTCTTGATGTCCTTGGCAAAGGTTACCATTGCCACCATCATCATTGTGAACATTACTAAAATCTTCTTCATAACTTTTCTATTTGCTTAAATAATTCAACATTAAATATTTCCACTTAAAAGTGTACTCTCACTCCTGCGTAGAACATCCTGCCCTCTACAGGTCCCCAAATCAAGGTTGGCTCGAAATCGCTTCCCCATGGGTTGCTGGCACCATAGATAGGAGCCTTCTGCTTAAAACCAGTCAGGTTCTCGCCTCCCACATAGATGCTCCAATGACGGAACCATCTCGTAATCTGCGCACTCACTTGCTCGAAGCTATGGAAACGAGGAGACCATGACTGGCTTCCATCTGCCAACTGGTAAGGCTCTGGATTCCTGCCTCCACCATTCAACTGCACGGTGGCATCAAATTGCCAAAGTCCAAGTGGGGTCTTATAGGAAGCCGTGAAAAGCGCCTTATATTTACTGGTCAATGGCTTCTCTTTCAAGGTTTTGCCATAATCGTATGTACACTTCACATCGTTCAGACGATAAGCCGCTGTTATCTCTAAGCCTTTCAGCAATGGATAAGAGGCATCTATCTGGAAGGTGTGCGAATAAGACTTACCTATCAAATTATAGATGGAGATAAACCCCTTGTTGGCATCATAATCCACTACCGCTTGATTCCTGAAGTCGGTATAGTAATACTCGGCGTTCAGTTTCAACGTCTTACCAAACATAGGGATATAGAAAGCCGTGCTCAGTCCATAGTTCCAAGCCTCCTCTTGCTTAAGTCCATCACCCGTAATCTGAAACTCCCTGCCACTCGCCAAGAGGTAATTGTACTCAGCCAAACCAAACACCGTGCGATAGCCCTTGCCTGCCGACAAGCGGATGCTGATGGCATCGATAGGCGAATACTTCACGTGGAAACGAGGGGTGAAGAAGTTGCCATAAAGCGAACTATGGTCGAAACGGACACCTGCCATTGCCGTCAACTTCGTGCCTAACGTATAGGTGTATTGGGCGTATGCTCCAGGAGTCGTCTCCTTCTCGTTCATTCTCTGCATCTCCGACAAAAGGTAAGGAGAGTCTTCTAACCCTACTGTCGGTCTTGGAGAAACATTCACATTGGCGCGCTGTCCCAGGTAATCATGGTTGACGCTCAAACCTACCGACAAATTGTGCTGATGAGTAAAATTGGTCTCAAAAATCAGCGAGCCATAGAGATTCTTCTCATTGAGGTCGTAGAACCTGTTGCCATACTGGGCATCGAGCTGGTGCATCGAAGCTGAGGACATGAAGGCAATATTGGTACCATGCTCATGATTGAGGATGAAGGCATGTTTCATATAACCCTCATAACGGTTGGTATGGAGCTTGATTCGATAAATATCATCACTATGAACATGTTCCTCATCCTGCCCACTGGTACGAATCTCCTTCAAAGCCCCAAGTCCACCATGAAAGATGTAGTGCTTTCCTTTATACAGCCAACGGTTCTGTACATTATATTGTTCTCTGCCTGGCATATCATAGAAACCATCGCCATTGTCATCATGGTTTTTGAGGATATTCTCATGATGCAACAATATCTCCGTTGCCCACTTATCCGATAGATGAACGTTGGCATCAGCGTTTGCTTCGATTCGGCTCTTGGTATCGCCAAAGAGGTTCACCTCCACCTGTTGTTCATCCTCTGGCTTCAAGTAATCCACATTGATTTGACTTGTAATCGACTCATAGCCATTCTTCACCGAAGCACTACCCTTGGATACTTGAATGCCTTTCATCCAAGGTCCCGGCACATAGCCCAGGGCGTATGGGATGGCTGCACCACGGAAATTCGGCAGATTCTCGGTGAGCATCTGTACGTAAGTGCCCGAAAGACCGAGGAGTTTGATTTGTCTTGCGCCCGTCGTGGCATCATTATAAGCCACATCCACCGATGGATTGGTCGTAAAACTCTCGCCTAAGTTGCAACAAGCCGCCTTGAAGAGTTCATCCTTATTCACAGCAATGCCATTCACGGCACCAGCCAATCGAGAAGTGCTCGACTTACGAGCCACCACCTTCACCTCCTGCAAGGTCTCGTCCTTGAAGATGGAATCCTGAGAGGAGGAATCTACAGAGTTATTTCTTACAGAATTGTGATATGACAACAGAGACTCAACCTCTGTCTTATTATTTTTTGCATAAGTCTCAGCACCAATAACCAGCAAGGCACTGAGCAATAGATATTTTGAATACATAAATATATTTACTTTTATCCGAATCAAAATCTTAATTTCGGATGTTTTTTACCTTTTTATATATGTATGCAACCCTAAGATTTTACTGATAGGGATAGGCATACGACAATCTTGGTTGCAAAAGTACAATAAATCTTTTGCAACCTATGTGCAAATAAGGAAAAAATCAAATAATCAGAATGTTAAGGAGGGCAAGATAAGCCCTTGGAGGCGAATGCGGAACGTTCTGATTCCAATATCTTGCCTTCTGAATGCTACTAATAACAGGACGAGACAACGTCTGCCAAAGAGCTGGCACGATGCCAGCAAACACCGGTGCTGTATCGAAATCCATAGGTTGGACAGAGACCGTAGGCGATAGCTTCACCTGCCTTACATTCATGCAATGCTTTTTCACCTGTGCGCCCAGCTTACCTTGGCAACAGTCATGCCCCATGCAACATTTCACGCAACAGTCAGCCATCATACCCACCATCACCTTGTCAGAACGAAGGCAGTGCATGACTGTAGTGCCCACGCTCAGGTAAACCACCATGAACGAGAGCATCAAAGCCATCAATATGTTGAGCGAACGTTTCATACCTATTTTTTTTGCACTCCTTCCTTTTATCTGGTTGCAAAATTAAGTATTTTCCTCAGAATAAGAACCTAATAGCCCCATAAATTAATGACCTTTAACGGCTCTTGTATAAAAAATTCAAAAAGCACCGCCTCAAATAGCTCCCCTTTTCTTTAGTTCTACTTTTTTCTATCCGTTTTTTTCATCCACTTTGTGAGTGCCACTTGACTAAAACAAGCAAGTAAAATATAGAAAAAAATAATAATAAAACAGGGTGATCGCAAAGATAATCGTATTTTTGCAATCTCCTGATACGATTACCAGCAATATGGTATCCCTCGTTTCTCGCACTCTTTACGCAGAGCAGCGAGGAAGTAACTGCGCTCGCTGCCCCAACCACGAACCTTGCGCTCGTGATCTACGGTCAGCTTCAGTTGTTCATCACTATATGCGGCAAAGCGGGCTGCATACTCTGAAATTCTTGACTCGGCATTAGCTGCCATCACATTCTCATTGTTCTTTAAATCTGAATTTGGATTCATAAAGATAATTATTTTAAGTTGTTAAACACTTACACATTCTTTTACCACCGTGGTTATCTCTATGCGAAACTCGGTTGGTGTGCCACAACTGGGCAACTCTTAATGCTTATTTCGATTGCAAAAGTACATCTTTATTCTGAAACCACCAAATTTTTTTTCGTTTTTTTCTAAAGCCTTCTCCCTTCTTCAAAGAAGAAGATTTTTCGAGGTTTACCAGATAGCAAGGAAATCCACCACTTAATCGGGAGAGATAAACTGGAATGGTTAAACTTTCCTATATTTACATTATAATAGTATTATTATAACAATATTATAATTATCTTTGTACCATGATTATCAGAAAGATATAAGACTATTCAAAGACAATAAAGAAGATTATATACAATGATAGAGAATCCGTTTATTCTGCGAGGATACATATCCGACGCTTACTTCTGTGATAGAGAAAAGGAAACCATCGACTTGATAAGAGAAATCAAGAATGGCAATAATATCACCCTGATTGCACCTAGAAGAATCGGCAAGACAGGGTTGGTTCAACACGTCTATGCCCAAGAAGAAATCAAGGATAAATACTATACATTCCTGGTTGATATTTATGCCACGAAGACCCTAACCGACTTCATTCAGGAACTAGGCAGAAGTATTCTGCAAAGTCTGAAACCCAAAGGCACCAAAGTAGTGGAACATTTTCTGAACTGTCTCCACTCACTCCGTTCATCCATCAGCTTCGATATGAATGGCGTGCCTTCGTGGGGAGTGGATTTGGGAGAAATCACCAGTCCAACCACAACGCTCGATGAAATTTTCCATTATCTGGAGAGTGCTGATAAGCCTTGCATTGTGGCTATTGATGAATTCCAAACCATCAGGAGCTATAGAGAAGCGAATGTAGAAGCGATACTACGCACCTACATCCAGCACTGTCACAATGCCAGTTTCATCTTTGCCGGATCTCAACGCAACATGATGTCGGAGATGTTTTTGAGTCATGCCCGTCCTTTCTATCAGAGCACCTCCATTAAAACTCTGAAAGCTATTGATAGAGAGGTATATGCCGACTTCGCTACTCGCCTTTTTGAGGAAAGACAGAAGCGTATCATACGAGAAACCATTTATCAGATATACGACCGTTTTGACGGCATCACCTGGTATCTTCAGAGAATGCTCAATAAGATTTTCTCACTTACGGAAATAGCTGATGGCAAGATAACGGAAAAGGCTGATGGCAAGATAATGGAACTGGCGCTCAACTCGATTATAGATGAGAGTGCTTTTGCATACGAAGCCCTTCTCTTTCAATTGCCAGCTAAGCAAAAGGAACTTCTCTTTGCCATCTGCAACGCTGGCAAGGCTCAAAATATCATGTCGTCGGCATTCATCAAGAAGCACAATCTTCCTTCCGCCAGTTTTGTACAAGGTGGCATCAAAGGATTATTGGAGAAAGATTTTGTTACAGAAACAGATGGAACCTACGAATTGTACGATAAGTTCTTTGGTGAATGGCTGAAAAAGGAATTATAAGAATATAAACAAAAAAAATATGATACAACAAGTTGAATTTTCATTGCGTCCTTTTCCTCGTGGCTTTCATCTCATCACGAGCGAAGTACTCCGTCAATTACCCGCACTGCCAAAGACAGGAATACTAAATCTTTTCGTCAGACACACAAGTTGTGGATTGTCACTTAACGAGAATTTCGATCCAGATGTGCGATACGACCTGAAGGGAATCTTTGAGAGATTGGTGCCAGATGGAGATCCGAGATACCTGCATCAGGATGAAGGACCTACGGATATGTCGGCACATGCCAAATCGAGCATGGTGGGAGTATCACTCACCATTCCTATTACAAACGGCAGACTGAACCTCGGAACCTGGCAGGGGATATACCTATGCGAGTTTAGAGAAGGCGGCGGCAGCAGACATCTCATCGCTACAATCATGGGGGAATAAAAAAGACAAATGATAAACCTTTTTATAGAAAGTAGAAACAAGAAACCCAGTAAATCAATGATTTACTGGGTTTATCTTGGGTGGAAGGTGGGACTCGAACCCACGACATTCAGAACCACAATCTGACGCTCTAACCAACTGAACTACGTCCACCATGTTAGCTTGCTTAATTGTTATTTCTTTTAAGCGAGTGCAAAGGTACTACTATTTTTTGATTCCACCAAATTTTTAGCGAACTTTTTTCGAAGAAACTTCATTTTTTCTCAAATTAAGCAGTTTTTTAGCCTATTTTGTCGAATTTCGCTCTATTTTCACCTTCTTTTCCTCTTTTCTATTTTTTACTTTACTAATTCTTAGTCATCCATTCCCTTTTACTTTTTTCTCATTTCTCACTTCTAATTTCTAATTAGTCATGAATAAAAACTATGATAAAGCGTACAAAGAGAGGGTGTGTCACGAATTCATGACACACCCTCTTCATAAAATGCTTTTAAATTTCTCGCAGTAATGTAGAAAAATTACTTAGCTGGAGTTGCAGGAACTGCAGGGGCAGCCTTCTGAGCATCAGCAGCAGGGGCAGCCTTCTGGGCATCAGCACCCTTAGCAGGAGCTGCAGTCTGAGCACCAGCAGCATTGTTAGCACCTGGCATAGCAGGGAGAGCAGTCTGCTCAGTTGTAGCAGAATTTTCCATTACACTGCTTTCACCAACAGCTGTTGGAGCTACATAAGCACAAGCTACGCTGATGATAACCATAGCAGCAGCAAGACCCCAAGTTAATTTCTCTACTACATCAGTGGTCTTACGAACACCCATGATAGCGTTTGAAGAAGAGAAGTTGGATGCAAGACCACCTCCCTTTGACTCCTGGATAAGCACGATGAAAATCATCAGCAATGCTACCAGGACGATTAATACTACAAATAATGTGTACATTTTTAAAACTAGTTTTATTTATTATTTTTGATCAATTTTTCCAAGAATCGCATCTGGTCAGCATAATGCATGCTCTTGCCTGGATGCTTTTCATGCAAACGGCGTATAATGTCGAGTGCACGTTGGTATTTTCCCTGTTTAATATAGATACGAGCCAAAGTCTCAGTAAAGACTCCACTATTTTCAGCCTGTTCCTCCTTGTTGTTGTCATCCAACTCAGGTTTGTACTCAGGCTGATAATCAGCAGAAACATCAATCTTAGGAAGTTTAAATCCTCCATCCTCCATGAAATCATCAATAAGCGAGATGGTACGAGAGGAGTTCTCTTCCTCAGTCTCCCCTTCTGTTTCCAGAAGATAAGCCACATAATCGACGGCTGCATCAGCAGGAGTAGGTTTTCTTTTTTCCTTTTTCTCTTCCTCGTCTTCCTTATCAGTAGGTATAGACTCCAAAAAGTTGTCTATCAAATCTGAAGTTCTATCAGCCGTATTATCTTTCTTTCCAGCCGCAGCATGCGACTCTTTCTTGAGCTGATAATGAGCTGCCTCCACCATCTGGAATATCACCTTTCTATCAGTAATATAGATAGCTGCCCGGCGAAGTTCTTCATCAAAACTGGCATCATGGAGCAAATACAAGTTCTGCAACATCAGCAATCGAGCCGTCTGATAGTACGGATAGAGTGCTAACAGCTCACGGAGATCATAAAGAGTCTCTTTATTCATCTCCTCCGGATGTTGTATCAATCTTGTTAATTCCACGAATCTCTAATAATATTAACAGTTATAATTTTTAAAAACTTTTTTTCTAACGAATTCAACTTTTCAGAAGAAATTCATCTTTCAGACAAAATGCTTCTATTCTGCCTACATATATCTCTCATGAGAACAATATCTCCCCTGAGAATTATAACTCCAGAGAGAATGCATATTTCTTGAGAGAATGCCTAATTACCAGTTTGCAACAGTAGCGTTGAAAATCTGCTCCACAAGATCCTTCACCATCTGATTGACCAGTTCTTCCTGAACCGAAGCCAGGCTCTGGGTAGTCTCATAACTCTTTGAAGAAGTAAACTGGCGTTCAAAATCTTCATTGTGGTTCACATTATTGGTGAATCTCACATTTACAGTAATAGACAATTCGGTCTGTGCAGAATAGCCTTCGCTCGAAACACTCTTGTTGCGCTGGCTATACTGTGTAATCTCTCCCTCTATCTTCAGGTCTCCATTTCTCTTGACCTGTTGCAAGCGGGTATGATTAGCAAATTCATCCTTCAAGGCATTGTTGAACATCGGTCCCATCGGTCCCCACACATAGGTACTTCTAATAGGGAATTCAGCTATCTGAATGGTCTTGGTCTTGGTATAGTCGATGCTTGCGCCATTGAACTTATAGCTCACGGAGCATGCAGCAAGAATGCCAATAGTAAGGATGACACCTATTATATATATATGTTTGCGAAAACGCTTCATATTCCAATTGTCTTACTTATTTTTGTCTTTTTCTTCTTCCTCATCGCCATTGAGTCCATATTGCTTGAGTCGGCGATAGAGCGTACGGTCGGAAATACCAAGTTCCTGCGCAGCCTTTTTGCGATTTCCGTTATTTCGTTCCAAAGCCTTTTCGAGCATCTGGCGCCCCAAATCATTCAGATTCAGCGTTTCCGGTTCATTGATTTCCTCAACGATGGCATCTTCTGTCGCATGATGCGGAATGACCGGACGGATACTTGGTGTCTTATCCATTCTCGCAGGGAAGTCGCTTACAGACTCTACTGGAGTAATAGCATTAGGACTTGCAAATCCACTGGCACCATTGAGCTGGCGGGCTTCATCCAACTGCTTGCGCAGAGAACTGACATCACGACGGAGGTCACTCACATTGCCTCTCAACTCATAGAGAATCTTATAGAGAAGTTCACGCTCGCTCTCGTAGCTATGAGCACCGCCCGTCTGGGAAGGAATCGTAGCCAACTGGGTTGACTCTTCATCCATCGGAATATAATGCAAGAGCATCTCAGCACTGATTTCCCGTTCCTGACTGAGCACAGACATCTGTTCCGTGATATTCTTAAGTTGTCTTACATTTCCCGGCCACTTATATTTGAGCATGATGCCCTTTGCATCCTCGCTGAGCGAAATCTTAGGCAACCTGTACTTTTCAGCCATTTGCATCGCAAAAAGTCTGAAGAGCAGAAGGATATCATTACCTCTTTCACGAAGCGGCGGCATCTGGATTGGAATGGTATTCAGACGATAATAGAGATCTTCGCGGAAGCGACCTTCACTGATGGCTTTGCGCATGTTGACATTCGTAGCTGCCACTATTCTCACATCAGTCTTTCTCACTTCCTGTCCACCTACGCGGATATATTCACCGGTTTCCAGCACACGGAGCAATCTGGCTTGTGTCTGGATAGGCAGTTCGCCCACCTCATCGAGGAAAATGGTTCCCTTATTGGCGATACCGAAATATCCTTCACTTTCTCCGATAGCTCCCGTAAAGGAACCTTTCTCATGACCGAAGAGTTCGCTATCGATAGTACCTTCAGGAATACTACCACAGTTGATAGCAAAATACTTTTCACGGCGGCGTGGTGAATGATCGTGGATAACACGCGGAATGATTTCCTTACCCACACCCGATTCACCGATGATAAGCACAGAAAGATCTGTCGGTGCCACCTGCAAGGCGACATCGAGCGCACGGTTCAATCCATCGCTATTCCCCACGATGTTATACCGTTGTTTTACTTTCTGAAGTTCACTTGTGTCCATTTAGCTGACAAAATTACGCATTTTTTTTTAATAATCTGCAAAAATGGCATAAAATAGTCATTTTTTTAACTTTTCACCTCAGGCTTTGGGTTAAAAGGAGCATTAGAATGCTTCTTTGGGATAGAAAAACGCACTTTCTCGCTCTCATCACGTTTTTCGCGATAAAGCTTTGGAAGCGGATTTTCACGAGCCTCATCATACTCATTGCGATGGTGATAAGCATCCACAGCCAAATAGACTGCATGGCGGAAAGAAGTCTCATCAGCCTCTCCTACTCCTGCGATACAGAACTCCGGTGTAACATCTGCTGCAGTACGGATGATTGGCATGCCGGCAGTGAAGACTACACCGTCTTCCGTATATAGTGAATGGAAAGGAGTTGTTGCCTGGTCATGATACATAGCCATCACGCCGTCGAAGTCTCTGAAATAGCCTTTTCCGAAGAATTCATCTGTAGCATACGGACCAAACGCCTGTACGCCTTTCTCTGCCAATGCATCAATAGCAGGGATAATGATTTCGCGCTCTTCTGTACCGCAACTGCTATCCTCATTGGTCTTTGGATTCAAAGCAAGTACAGCGATACGTGGATTGCTGATATAGAAATCACGCTTGAGAGTCTGCTGCATCAGGGTTACTTTTTCTACGATCGCCTCCAGACTGATAGCTGCAGGTACATCTTTCAGAGGTGTCTTTTCTGTGACCGATGCGATACGGAGATCACCGCCAATCAGCATAGACAATCCCTTCTTGCCTTCACCAAGACAGGTCTCAATATAATTTCTATGACCAGGGAAAGGATAATTATCCATCTGCGCATTGGCATTGTTGATAGGTCCGGTAACCAGCACGTCGTAAAGACCGGCACGATAATCAGTCATGGCACGATCGAGCGCCTTTACTGCAGCCAGTCCTGAGTCAGCCGTAGGCATACCCATATCCACTTTCACCTCGTCATCTACAGCAGCCAGAAGATTGATTCTTCCATCCTGTACATCCTCAGCCTGCTGAATGATAGAGAACTGACCTGGCAAGTTCATGGCCTTGCGATAATAGGCTGCCACTTTTGGCGAGCCATATATAATAGGTGTACAGAGTTCCAACATTTCAGGCTCTGCAAAGGTTTTAAAAATGAGTTCATATCCGATACCATTGGTATCTCCGTGGGTGATAGCCACCCTTACTTTCTGATTGTCCATATATTATATTTTGATGTATTTATTTGAATCTTATGATATTTATCTGAAACTTGCGATGGTGATAAGCTGAAACTTGCGATATTTTCAACTTCAGCTTACGAAGTTTTCATCTGCTGTTTACGAAATTTTTACCTGATAGTTGTCAGCACAGCTTCCAACTGCTTGATTAAATTTCTTTTCTTCATTTCAGGAGCATAGACGAAACCAATGATGACTAATGCATTATATTTTCCAAGGACGTTCCGCCCTTGTGTAAAGTCGGCATCAGACATCAGCTTCATCACATAGGGTCCACCCATGGCATCCCCCTTCATTTCCCAGCATCCATTTAAATATTCCCTGATATAGGCAAGTTGCATGTACATACCATCCTCCTCACCTGGCACGTTGACACGTAGTACGCTGTCAACTTTCGGTTTGAGAGCAGATGGAAGATAGGGATTCCCTCGCCAAAAATCTCTCAACTTAAATATGAGGAGGCTCTGCATACCCAAGTTTGCATTATTTGACAGCCACAGGAAATCCTTACCACGCTTACCTGACTGCATGTCAGCAGGAATCTTCATGTCGATGCCGAAGAGGCGCTTTACCTCTTTCTGCTTCTCTACATTCTGCCGGATGACAGACGCCAAATGCTTCAGTTCCGATTCGTCCAGTATCTGGCGGAGTCTCATTCCATCCAGGCGGCTTTTCAACTGTTCTACGGTCTGCGCCTTGATACGGATAATGACTTGCGGAGCAGCATTGACATCTTTGCTGATTTTCACTTCAAAGTCACGATTTCTCTTATCCACATCCACGACTACCCGGTTTCTTACCGTCTGATACAGGCTTGTCAGTTTTCCTTTTCTCACCTGTATGATATTGAACATGGGTTCCGGCTGAGGCATATCTGGCACACTCTCCTGCAAGATAGCAGTTACGATGCGATTCGTATCTCCTTCAAGCACCACCTCATAGGGTTGACCGATACTTTCAGGAAGCCGACTGCTCTTTCCGTCTTTGCAACAAGCCAGCACGAATACAAAGCAGATTGCAAGAAATAATCTCAGATATTTCCAATTCATCATTATTTTATCATCGTTTTGTCGCTTATCTTCAAAAGAAAGGTCTTCAGCTCAGGAGAAATTCATTCACAGAGTAAAGTCTTTGAACTATTTGATCAAAAGGACAACTCCTGTCGAGAAGAAAAGCTCCTATCAAGAATACTCTCGGCAAGAGCCCCCTACCGCGAGAAAAGACTTTCTATCGAAGAAGAAACGGGATTATCGCGAAGAGCGTTCTTCGTCCTCGTGCTCTCTGATTTCTCCGATTTTCTTGGATGTACTGAGCAAGCCACAAGCTGCATAGATATCCTGTCCGCGACTGGCACGGATGGTCGTAAAGACACCGTGAGAAGTGAGATAATCACGGAACTGTTCCATTTTCTCATCATTGACGCCCTGCAACGGGATGTCCGGAATCTGATGGAAACGAATCAGATTGAAACGGCAGTCGAGGCCCTTCACTAACTTGATGATTGCCTTGGCGTGCTGCATACTGTCATTCACTCCCTTGAACACGATATATTCGAAAGACAGGCGACGCTGGTGAGAGAAATCATAATTGCGGAGCAGTTCCACAACCTGTTCTATACCCATACCCTTCTCGGCAGGCATCAGTTCTGCTCGCTCAGAAGGTATCGGATCGTGCATCGATATAGCCACATGGCACTCGCTCTCTTCGAGGAATCGCTTCAACTTGTTTTTGACGCCCACCGAACTTACTGTGATACGTTTCGGACTCCATGCCCAACCATAGTCAGCGGTCAGGATTTCCGTGGCACGCAACACATTATCCAGATTGTCCATCGGCTCGCCCTGTCCCATAAACACGATATTGGTGAGTTTGTCCACCTCTGGCAGGGAGTAGATCTGGTTGAGGATATCGCCAGCAGGCAAACTTCCTTCAAACCCCTGCTTACCAGTCTGACAGAAGAGGCAGTTCATCTTGCATCCCACCTGTGATGAGACACAGAGCGTGGCACGGTCTTTGTCGGGGATATAGACCGTCTCTACAAACTTTCCGCTGCGCGTAGGGAACAGATACTTGATGGTACCATCTACGGAATGCTGTGCATCGGTATATCCGGCACATCCTATCTCATATTCTGCGGCCAGCTTGGCACGGTTAGCTTTCGAGATATTAGTCATCTCATCGATGCTCTTCACATGCTGTTCATAGAGCCATTTAGCCATCTGCCCACCCGTGAAGGCAGGCATACCCAAGTCCTTAGCCACTTGCTTCAATTCAGCAAGGGTAAGCCCCAAAAGATATTTTTTTTCATCATTCATAGTGCAAAGATAGTATTTTTTGGCGAAAAATTGTTATCTTTGCCACATATTTTAATATAATAAGCTAAAATATAGATAAAAAATACCGTTTTGACCTCCGGAAAGGGAGCCGAAACGCAAAAACATAACACAAAAAAATGAGAGAAAAAATAGACCTTTTCTTACCTTGTGAAGACATTGAAGTAGCCCAAAGCGCACTTCTGGAACTTCATGACAACAAGACGGTTCAGCATATCAATCTCCTGGTGAGCGCTGATTTTGCAGCCCATCACCAAGTGCCTGATGGATGCACCTTCGTAGTCATTGACCGATTGGAAAGCAGCAACACGGTAGAAAGCATTGCTGAAAACACCGATGCCGATTATGTGATGATCTGCACCAAGACGACTCCGATCAGATGGGGACTCTATGCCCTGGAGCGATTCCTCCGCACGGCTGACGACACAGGTGCCGTCATGGTTTATTCCGACTATTATTCCTTGATCAAAGAAGATAAAGAGGCTGCAAAAGTTGGAGGAAAAGAAGAAAAAGATGGAGCTGAAACTCATGAAGCGAAAACCGGCAAGCTGATCAAGCATCCGGTTATTGATTACCAGTCTGGTAGCCTTCGCGACGACTTCGATTTCGGAAGCCTCTGGTTCATCAAGGCGCAAGCCCTCCGTGACTTCATCGCCCAGCAGGACAGAGCTGACTATCAATATGCGGGTCTCTACGACCTCCGTCTCTACCTGAGCCGCGTTGGAGAGATTTTCCATCTCAATGAATTCCTCTATACAGAAGATGAACTCGACAACCGAAAGAGCGGCGAGAAGCAATTCGACTATGTGAACCCTCGCAACAGAGAGGTGCAGATAGAGATGGAAAAGGCTTGCACGCAGCATCTCAACAAGGTGGGAGCCCTCATCGATACCAGTTTTTATCGCCAGCCGGATTTCGGCGAACAGGAATTCTTCTACGAGGCTTCTGTGATCATCCCAGTTTTCAACAGAGAGAAGACCATCGCGGATGCCGTGAAGAGTGCGCTGAGCCAGAAAGCCAATTTCAAGTTCAACGTCATCGTGGTCAACAATCATTCTACCGACCGCACTGGCGAGATTCTTGATGAAATCGCTCGCGAGATGGAAGCCAGAAACGACAAACAAGCGGGACGTCTCGTACAGATTGTGCCTGTGAGAAACGATCTCGGCATCGGTGGCTGCTGGAATGTAGCCATCAATAGCGAGTACTGCGGCAAGTTTGCAGTCCAGTTGGACAGCGACGACCTCTATTCGTCTCCGAAGACTCTCCAGAAAATCGTAGATGCCTTTCACAACCAGAAGGCAGCGATGATGATCGGCTCGTACCGCATGTGCGACTTCGACCTCAACACCCTGCCTCCAGGACTGATAGACCATAAGGAATGGACCGAGGAAAACGGTTGCAACAACGCACTGCGCATCAATGGATTGGGTGCTCCGAGAGCATTCTTCACACCGCTCGTCAGACAGATACAGTTCCCTAACACGTCTTATGGCGAAGACTACGCCTTAGGACTTGCCTTCTCTCGCCGATACAGAATCGGAAGAATCTATGATGAACTGTACCTCTGCCGCCGCTGGGGAGGCAACAGTGATGCCGCTCTGAGTATCGAAAAGGTGAATGCCAACAATCTCTATAAAGACCGTCTGCGCACGATGGAACTGAAGGCACGCCAGCAGATGCTGCAGGGCAAGGCCGACATTATGGAAGACAGCAGTATCTCACGCTTCTTCAACCGCCAGTTGGAGAGATGGGAGGATGCCCGCCATCGCTACCGCGACCTGAAGCACGTGGAGAGCCAGACTCTCTCCGACCTTCTCAAACTGCAATGGAACCCTGCCCGCATCGTGAGCACAGGTGCCAAGATAGACAAGAAGACCCTCGATGAGCGCCCATGCTTCCTCTGCGAGAAGAACCGTCCGAAGGTACAGATGTCCAAGCAGATAGACGAACGTTTCTACCTGCTGGTCAATCCGTTCCCTATCCTTCCGGTACATTTCACGATTCCGGCACGCAAGCATCAGCCGCAGGCCATCTTCAAGAACTATGGCGAGATGCACCGATTCCTGAGTCTGCACAGCGAACTGATGGTATTCTACAACGGTCCGAAGTGCGGTGCCTCGGCTCCAGACCATCTGCATTTCCAGGCAGGAACCAGCGGCATACTTCCCCTGCAGAACAACTGGCAGCGCCTCTCACGCAACCTGACAGATATCATCTGCCTGAACGACGAGGAGAAGATAGCAGCCATCCGCGACTATACCGTTCCTGCCTTCGTGATCATCTCCAAGAGCGAGGAATGCGACGAGATGCTCTTCAAGCGCCTCTACAGTGCGATGCCTCAGCGCGGCGACGAGACTGAGCCGATGATGAACATCGTGGCCTGGCGCAAAGGTGATGAATATATCAGTATCGTGATTCCAAGAGAGAAGCACCGCCCAGAAGCCTACTTTGCCGAGGGCGATGCCCAGATCATGGTTTCTCCGGGAGCCCTCGATATGTCGGGTCTCATCATCACGCCACGCGAAGAGGATTTCCGCAAGCTCACCGAGGAGAAGGCTGAGGCTATCCTGAAGGAATGCGGCATTTCCTGCGAGAAGATGGAAAGCATCATCCATAAGCTGAAGGCTGCCAAGGAGGCTGAGGAAAGCACCATCACTACTTCCACCTTATATAATAATGGTAAGCAGCCGGATGTCTCTGTGGGTATCGTGAGCGGTCAGAAGATTCATTTCTTGCTCAACAAGCCTTACCTTGCCAAGGGCGAGGTGGTTACGGGCGAACAGGAAGTGGAATTCTCCGAGGGAGGTGTGCTCTGGAACGGCAATCAGTACAGTTCGCTTACCTTCCATCCACAGAGCTGCGATGCCTCCTTCTCACTGAGCGATGTCACTATCGGCGTCAACTTCCACTGGGAACGCAAGGAAACACAGACCTTCTTAGGTACGCTCCATTTCGTGGTAGAATCAGACAAGATCTGCGCCATCAACGAGCTTCCTGTAGAGAAGTATCTGGAGAGCGTGATATCCAGCGAGATGAGTGCCACCTCCAGTCTTGAACTCCTCAAGGCGCATGCCGTGATCTCCCGTTCATGGCTCCTGGCACAGATGAAAAAGCGCAGAGACGTGGCTAAGAGCGGAAACAATTTCTTCTCTTTTGTCAAGAAAGACGACATGCTCATCCGCTGGTACGACCGCGAAGATCACACCATCTTTGATGTCTGCGCCGACGACCACTGCCAGCGCTACCAGGGCATCACCAAGAAGACTTCTCCGCATGTGGCAGAAGCTATCCGCCAGACCAAGGGACAGATTCTGATGGATGGCGAGGAAATCTGCGATGCCCGGTTCTCTAAGTGCTGCGGCGGTATCACCGAGGAATTCCAATATTGCTGGGAGAACACGCCTAAGAGCTATCTCTCTGCAGTGAGGGATATTGCTTTGGGAATCAAGCCGGAAGGACTGAAGAGTTCTATGAATGCCGAGTGCTTGAAGGACGCAAGTGATGCAGAGGGATTGAAGGACGCAAGAAATACAGAGGGACTGAAGGATGGAGATACTGAGAACTTGAAGGGTTCAAAGGTTCTGATGGATTCTGAATACAGACTTCCGGATCTGACTCAGGAGGAAGAGGCTGACCGCTGGATCCGCTCCAACCCGCCTGCTTTCTGCAATACTACAGACAGAAAAGTGCTCTCGGAAGTATTAAACGACTATGACCAGGAGACTGCTGATTTCTACCGCTGGAAGGTGACGCTGACTCAGGAGAAACTGCAGCAGCTGCTCGAAGAGAAACTGAAGATGAACTTCGGCTGCATCCTCGACATGAAGGCTATGGAACGCGGTACGAGCGGACGCATCAGCAAACTGCAGATTATCGGTACCGAAAAGACTTTCACCATCGGCAAGGAACTGGAGATACGCAGAGCCTTGAGCGACAGCCATCTCTACAGTTCGGCTTTCGTGGTAGATAAGTTTGATCTGGACGAGAACCAGGTTCCTCAGCGCTTCGAACTGATCGGAGCCGGATGGGGACACGGAGTGGGTCTCTGCCAGATAGGTGCTGCCGTGATGGGCAACGAAGGATACTCCTACGATGATATCCTGCTGAGATACTATCAGGGAGCAGAAATTAAGAAAATCTACAAGTAAGGTCTAAGGATAGAGTCCTTTCTGATCTACAAGTAAGGTCTAAGGAATAGAGTCCTTTCTGATCAACGAGTAAGATCTAATTTCTGATAGACAAGCGATGTCTAAGAAACAGGACGATATCTAATGGACAAAAGATAAGTAATATCTAATGGATAAAATGGTAACAAAGAAGAATAGCAGGAATCCATGGGCATGGATCCCTACCCTATATTTTGCAGAGGGACTGCCCAACGTGATCGTGACAGTTCTCTCTGTAGTGATGTACATGCAGTTGGGACTCACGGATGCCGAAGTGGGTCTCTATACAGGATGGCTGGCGCTTCCCTGGGTAATCAAACCCTTGTGGAGCCCGTTCATCGACCTGCTGAAGACGAAGCGCTGGTGGGTACTTACGATGCAGGCGCTCATCGGAGCAGCACTGGCAGGCATTGCGTTCTCGCTGCCTACGGCCTTCTGGTTTCAGGCCACCATGTGCTTCTTCTTCCTCATCGCCTTCTGCAGCGCCACCCACGACATCTCTGCCGACGGCTTCTATATGATAGAGCTGGATGAGCACAACCAGACGAAGTTTGTGGGTCTGCGCAACACCTTCTACCGCCTCGCCATCATCTTTGTGAATGGTTTCTTAGTGATGCTGGCTGGTGTGCTGCAGGTGATGTTCCGCAATCAAATACGCTTCTCGTGGGCACTGATTTTCTACGGATTAGCTGGCATCTTCATCGGTCTGTGGCTCTACCATAGCCGCCTGATGCCTACGCCGAAAGAAGATGTGCAGACGGAGAGAACTGTGGGTGAAGTGACTCACGAACTGAAGAATATGTTCCGCACTTTCTTTACGAAATTCGGAGTGAGAGAGACGGTCATCGTGATGCTCTTCCTGCTGTTCTACCGCTTCCCGGAGGCTTTGCTCAATACAATGACCAAGACTTTCATCCTTCGCCCTAACTCGCAGGGTGGTCTGGGCATGTCACCGCAGGAATACGGACTTGCCAATGGTACGGTTGGTCTCATCGGTCTCCTTCTGGGTGGCATCATCGGAGGTATCTTAGTGAGCCGCGACGGTATGAAGAAGTGGCTGTGGCCGATGGTTTGCGCCATCACCCTGCCGGATGCCGTCTATATCTATCTCAGCTATTCGCTCAATTCTGATATCGTGATGGTGTCCTCCTGCCTGTTCGTAGAGCAGTTCGGTTATGGGTTAGGCTTCACGGTGCTTACGCTCTACATGCTATTCTACAGTCAGGGCAAGTTCAAGACCTCTCACTACTCCATCTGTACCGGTATTTCCTATCTCGGCCTGATGCTTCCGGGCATGGTTTCGGGTTATTTGAAAGACATCTTGGGATACCGCCATTTCTTCATCGTCGTGATGGCATGCTGCGTAATCACCTTCCTGGTTACCGTCTACCTCAAAATAGATCCTAACTTCGGAAAAAAGGAAAAGGAGGAGGAAGATGAAGGGGAAATGTTGGACGAAGAAGTGACGAATGAAGAGGACATATTGGAAAAAGAGATAACGGAAGAAGATGATATATGGGAAGAAGAGATAACGGAAGAAGAATATCTGGAAAATGAGGATTCTTCGGGAAAGCAGGATTTACAGAACGAAAACGAAAAGGGAAACCGAAAGTAAAGGGATTCCCGAAAAAAAATAAATATTTAATAGAAAAAAGAGGGTGTGTCATAAGTTCATAACACATCCTCTTTTTCGTTTCTTTGAAGATTAACTTTATCGGATAATCGTCACCTCTCCATTCTTGGCTATCTTCACGATGCTGGATGGAGTGTGAGGCTTATGCTCCTGGCGACGGGTCCAGCAAACATAATCTACTTGTTCCAACAATGTCGGGTCGATATCACGATAGTTCTGCGCTGCAGGCTCACCACTCACATTGGCACTGGTGCTCACAATAGGCTTCTGGAAGCGATAACAGAGTTCCTTGCTGAAAGACTCGAAAGTTACTCGCATAGCAAGACTGCCATCCTCTGCCACCAGATTGTTGGCTACACCCGTAGCATCATCGAGGATGATGGTAGTTGGCTTCACAGGCATGGCTACATCGATGAAATCCCAAGCCACCTGAGGCACATTGCGGAAATAACGCGCCATACGGTCTGCACTATCCACCAGACAGATAAGCGCCTTACTGTCATCGCGCTGCTTTATTTTGTAAACCTTTGCCACTGCCTCTGGGTTAGTAGCGTCGCAACCTAAACCCCAAACGGTATCTGTAGGATAGAGAATCACTCCACCCTTGCGCATGCATTCTATTGCATTCTTAATATCTTCCTGTTGAGTCATTTTTTATTCTCCTTTATTATTTTTTTCCTTATATATGAAGGAATTGATTCGTCCTTTGTTTCTCAAAAACCAATTTTCTATTTACAAGAAATTCTTTGCACCTCAAAAACCAATTCTTGATTTCCATGAAGTCCTTCGTTTCTCAAAAACCAATTTTCTATTTACAAGAAATTCTTTGCACCTCAAAACCGATTCTTGATTATATATTAAGGTGAAAGTACTTCCTTATTAAATACTTCTGTACTGCTCGATATCTCTCATTCCGTTGAGGAAATCACGGGCTTCCATTCTCTTTTTGCCGCTAATCTGTATTGTGTCGAGCTGGAGCCATTCGTCTGCACAGGCTATTTGCAGGCTCTTGCCTTCCACGCGCAAGGTTCCTACTACAGAAGAAGCAGCATTCTCAGAAGAAGCAACATTCTCTGAAGAAGCAGCAACTGCCTTTCCTGTTTTGGAAGTCTTGAATACTTTCAGCACCTGCGCCTTACCGCCTTCCTTCTGAATCTCAGTCCAGGCGCCTGGATATGGCGAAAGACCGCGAATGAAGTCATACACCTTCTTGGCTGGCTGATTGAAATCGATACGGCAGGTATCCTTGAAAATTTTCGGAGCAGAATGAAGCACGGTGTCTGTCGTGATCATCTCATCCTGCGGCATTGAGTCGATATTTCCGTCGGATGCTATCAGTCGGTCGATGGTCTCTACAGCTATCTCAGCGCCTAAGTGCATCAGTCCGTCATAAACATACTCAACATCAGCATCGTCAGGGATGGCGAATGGCTTCTGCATGATGATGCGACCGGTATCGATGTCGTGGTCGAGGAAGAAGGTGGTGACGCCTGTCTCCGTCTCACCATTGATGACAGCCCAGTTGATAGGGGCAGCACCGCGGTACTGAGGAAGAAGGGCTGCATGCACATTGAAGGTGCCGAAGCGAGGCATATCCCATACTACTTCTGGCAGCATTCGGAAAGCTACCACCACCTGCAGGTCGGCCTGATAACTGCGCAACTGCTCTACAAATTCCGGATCCTTCATCTTCACAGGCTGCAATACAGGCAAGCCCTTTGAGAGGGCATATTGCTTGACCTGCGAAGGCTGAAGAGTGTCCTGATGACGACCCACCGGTTTGTCGGGCTGGGTTACTACAGCCACCACATTATATCCGCCTTCTACAAGGCTCTTGAGGGATTCCACCGCAAACTCCGGGGTTCCCATAAATACGATTCTTAAATCTTTTTTCTCCATAAACTAATATTTTGAAGTTAAAAACAGTAAAGCCGTAGAATTCTTCACTCTTCCCTCTTCACTCTTCACTTAACCTACTCGGCCGACATATCCGCCACAATCTGGCGATAAGTCGAATAAAGGCGGGTACGGCTGATATATCCCTTCAGCACGCCGTTCACATCCACTACAGGCAACTGGGCGGCATCACTTTCGTCAAATTTCTTCATCACTTCCTGCATCGGTTCGTGATCGCTGAGCACGGCTGAAGGCTGGAGCATCAGCTGCTTTACCTTGAAGCGCGTGTAGAGTTCCGAACGGAAGATGATGTGACGGATGCGGGTGATATCGATGATGCCCAGCAAGACGCCAGCCTGATTGACTACCGGAAGGAAATTATTGTTGCTGCGACTGATTTCAGACACTAACTTACCCATCGGGAGGTCGGGACTTACCGGATGATAGTCCTTCTCCACCACGCTCTGCATACCCATCAGCGTGAGGGCTGCCTTGTCGATATGATGGGTAAGCAACTTGCCTTCCCTTGCCAGTCGGAGCGCATAGATACTGTGGCTCTCAAAGATGCTGATGGTAAGCAGCGAGCAGATGCACACGATCATCAGTGGGATGAAGAGCAGGTAACCGCCTGTCAGTTCGGCTATCAGGAAGATGCCCGTCAGCGGTGCATGCATCACACCCGTCATCACGCCTGCCATGCCCATCAGCGTAAAGTTCTGCTCCGGAATATAAACGCCTAACTTGTAGATGTTCCAGATGCGGGCGAAGAAGAAGCCTGCAAAACCGCCGATGAAAAGCGATGGAGCAAAGGTTCCGCCACAACCACCAGAACCATTGGTTGCTGAGGTGGCAAACACCTTGGTGAAGGTTACCAGTCCGATATATAGCACGAGCAACTGACTGTGACCATAGAAGAGTGAATTGCTCATCACCATGTCCCAGTCGGCCTCTGTTCTACCCTTCAGCAGAATATTGACTGCCGAATATCCTTCGCCATAGAGCGATGGGAAGAGGAAGATGAGACTGCTCAGGATGATGCCTCCGAAGAGCAGTTTGACATACGGATACTGCTTCAACTGGGCGAAGAATCCCTCGCAGGCCGACATGGCTCTCATGAAGTAGAGACTCACGAAACCGCAGAATACGCCCAGCAGGATGCACGCCGGCACACGGTCGAGTTCCCATGGGTCGGTAAGCGTGAAATCGAAGAGCGATTTCTCGCCCATCAGGATATAACTGAAACAGGTAGCCGTAACACAGGAGATGAGGATAGGCAGCAATGAAGCCATCGAGAGATCTACCATCAGCACCTCAAGGGTAAAGACGAGACCTGCGATTGGGGCTTTGAAGATACCAGCAATGGCGGCACTCGCACCGCATCCTACGAGCAGTATCATCGTTTTCTTGTCCATGCGGAATATCTGTCCCAGATTACTTCCGATGGCTGAACCCGTGAGCACAATCGGCGCCTCGGCTCCTACTGATCCACCGAATCCAATGGTGATACCAGAAGCTACTACCGACGACCAGCAGTTGTGCCCCTTCAGTTTCGACTGCTTGGTAGAAATCGCATAGAGCACTCTCGTGATACCATGAGAGATATTGTCTCGCACCACATACTTGATAAAGAGCGAGGTAAAATAGATGCCCACGATGGGGAACAAGAGGAAAAGCAGATTGTAGGTGCTTTTCTCAAAACCCGAAGTGAGCAACATCTGTATCTCGTGCACGATACTATGCAGGAAAAATCCGGCAACGGAGGCAAGCAGACCGATGACAAAAGCCAGGATAAGCGTCATCTGGCGGTCGGAGATATGCTCCTTCTGCCACGCTACTATTTTGGCTATTGCGCCCGGTTTTTCTGCCATTTCATCTATCATCTCTTATTATTTCTTTAAAAAGTTATCCTTTTATATTATTAGAATTCCGAAGTAAAGTGGAACTTGATATGCTCGAAGTCCTGCTGCGCCATGCTCAATACATAGCCAGAATCGGCCAGAAACACATCCCTGCCCTCGATATCCTTCGCCATGTACTGGTACTTGCGCTTCTTGAAGCTCTCCAATTCCTTCTCGTCGTCGGCCTCTATCCAGCATGCCTTATGCAAGTGAACAGGCTCCCAACGGCACTTGGCATTATACTCGTTCTCCAGACGATACTGGATCACCTCAAACTGAAGCTGACCCACGGTTCCCACAATGCGGCGACCATTAAACTGGTTGACAAACAACTGTGCCACACCCTCGTTCATCAGCTGCTCCAATCCCTTCTGGAACTGCTTGCTCTTCATCGGATCATCATTCTCGATATACTTGAAGAGCAGTGGAGAGAAGGATGGCAAACCGCGGAAGTGAATTTTCTCACCCTCGGTCAGCGTATCACCGATCTTGAAGATGCCATTGTCTGGCAAACCTACGATATCGCCCGGATAAGCCTCGTCGATGGTACTCTTACGCTGCGCCATAAACTGGGTTGGCGAAGAGAAACGCACGGTCTTGTCGAGGCGCACGTGATAGTAAGGCTGATTGCGCACAAACTTGCCCGAACAGATCTTGCAGAATGCGATGCAGGAACGGTGGTTAGGGTCGATATTGGCAGTAATCTTGAAGATGAAACCCGTAAACTTAGGCTCCTCAGGCTCCACCATGCGCTCCTCTGCCTTGGTAGGTCTTGGCGATGGAGCTATCTGAACGAAACAGTCTAAGAGTTCCTGCACACCGAAGTTGTTCAATGCAGAACCGAAGAACACAGGAGCCACCTCGGCAGAGCGATAGGTCTCGACGTCAAACTCAGGATAAACGCCATCCACCAGTTCCAGTTCCTCGCGCAACTGGGCAGCCTCGCGCTCACCTACTCGCTGGTCGAGCTCCTCAGACTGCACATCCACCTCCACCTTTTCGGTTACGCGCTGCTTGTTAGGCGTAAAGAGGTTGAGCTGGTGCTCGTAGATATTATACACACCCTTGAATCGGGCGCCCTGTCCGATAGGCCATGAGAGTGGACGAACGGAAATCTTAAGTTCCTCCTCCAGCTCATCGAGCACGTCGAACGGATCACGACCCTCGCGGTCCATCTTGTTGATGAAGATGATAACCGGCGTATTGCGCATACGGCACACCTCCATCAGCTTGCGGGTCTGCGCCTCCACACCCTTGGCAGAATCCACCACGATGATGGCAGAATCCACGGCTGTAAGTGTGCGGTAGGTATCCTCGCAGAAGTCCTGGTGACCCGGAGTATCGAGGATGTTCACCTTATATGGTTCGCCAGACTGTCCGTCTGGGAGATAATCAAACTCCATCACAGAAGTAGATACAGAGATACCACGCTGCTTCTCAATGTCCATCCAGTCGGAAGTGGCAGACTTGCGTATCTTATTGTTCTTTACGGCACCAGCCACCTGTATCTGTCCACCGAAAAGCAAGAATTTCTCGGTCAATGTTGTCTTACCAGCATCCGGGTGAGAGATAATGGCAAACGTTCTTCTTCTTTCTATTTCTTTCATCTATGATTTATATGATTTTAAAATGTATATATAATAATGTATAACTACATGTCGTCATCGTCAAATTTCAATCCCTCGGTACGATCCTTGATATAATAGTCGCTGAGCAGTCCCACGAAGGTAGTTATCTCCTTGATGGCACGCTCTGTTTCTGGGGCAATCGGTTTTTTCTGCAGTCGGAGCAGCATCACTCCGTAGAGGGCATCCAGACAGGTTTCTATCTCGTTGACGTCCTTGTCGCCCCTGTTGCGCAGTTCCACGATGAATGGCAGCACCTTGTAATATTCGCCATTATAGATAGGGAACTTGGTGCTCTGCAGCAGCATGCCGTGCAGGTCGATCACGTCCTGGAGCAGCACCTTGTTGATATTGAGATGTCCCGATTCGCGCTTTCCCTCCTCATTCATCATGCGGATGAGATTGCCAAACCAGTCGATTTCCTCCTCCTTCTGTTCCGGAGTGAAATCAAAATTTTCGATATAGTGCTTCTTGATAACCGGGAGCGAACAGCCGCAGGCACGGATGATATCCTCCACCTGCCACATATACAAGAGGTATTCTGCTATACTTTTCTTCTTTAATTCCTGAGCTACAAACATCTTTTTTAATTAGAAATTAGAAATTAGAAATGTTATATTCCAAATTAGAAATTATATATACTCCCTTAGAATTCCGGGAGATGATAGAGATTGAACACGGTTCCGACGAGTGCGATGAGCGAGAAGATGATCACGATACTTCCTATTACCTTATTAATAATAAGGATGCCGTTGGTATCAAACTTGCCCCTGATCTTGTCGATGAGCCATGTGAGACCGAACCACCACAGCAGCGCTCCGAACATGATGCTCAGATAGCCCACGCTCATCTCCAGCGGCATATCCGGCACTACGAAGGCAAACTGGGCAAAGGTGGCCATAAAGAGGAACACGATGAGCGGATTGGAGAGCGTGACGAAGAAGGCGGTGATGGCATTGTGCCAGAGCGTGCCCTGCTTCTTGCTACTCTGATGCATATTCTTCGTAGGATTGCTCTTGAAGCAATATACGCCGAACACCAGGAGCAGAAGGCCTCCGAAAATCTGCAGATAGAACTTGTTTTGGGCATTATTGACAATGTCCATCACGAAACTCATTCCCAAACCCGTGAAGAGTGCATACACGATATCGCTGAAAGCGGCACCGACACCCGTCACGAAACCAAACCAGCGGCCCTTGTTCAAAGTGCGCTGGATACACAAGATGCCAACAGGTCCCATCGGGGCTGAGGCAATCACACCTATGATAATTCCCTTGAATATGAAATCAAGTATATTTATCTGAATCGGAAACACTAAATTCATAACAAGGCGCAAAGTTACAAAAAAAAGGCCATATCTTGTAATTTTTTCCACTAAAACTTTGTTTGTTACAAACTTTTTTATATCTTTGCACCATAATTCTAACTAAATAAAAGAAAAACATGACAGAGAATGCACTTAAGCCATATGTTATCGGTTTGGACCTGGGTGGTACCAATTCCGTATTCGGCATCGTAGATGCACGTGGCGAAATAAAAGCTACTACTGCTATCAAGACAGGTGGTTATGATGATGTAAATGACTATGTAAAGGCTGCCGTGGAGGCTCTCCAGCCTATCATCGAGACCGTGGGCGGTATCGACAAAATCAAGGCAATGGGTATCGGCGCTCCTAACGGCAATTACTATAACGGAACCATCGAGTTCGCTCCTAATCTGGCTTGGGCTCACGATGGTGTAGTGCCTCTGGCTAAGCTTTTCAGCGATGCCTTGGGTGGTCTGCCAGTAGCTCTTACCAATGATGCCAACGCTGCTGCGTTGGGCGAGATGACTTATGGTGCGGCTCGTGGCATGAAGAATTTCATCGACATTACACTTGGTACAGGTGTCGGTTCCGGCATCGTGATCGATGGCAAGATGGTCTATGGCTGCGATGGTTTTGCAGGCGAGTTGGGTCATGTCATCATGGTTCGCGGCGAGGAAGGTCGTCTCTGCGGTTGCGGTCGTAAGGGATGCTTGGAGGCTTACTGCTCTGCTACTGGTGTGGCTCGCACAGCCCGTGAGTTCCTCGAGAAGAGTGAAGAGCCATCTTTACTTCGCGATATGAAGCCAGAAGATATTACTTCTTATGATGTCAGCGTAGCTGCTGGTAAGGGTGATGCTTTGGCTAAGCGAGTATATGATTTCACTGGTAAGATGCTGGGTGAGGCTTGCGCTGATTTCGCTGCGTTCAGCTCTCCTGAGGCATTCGTATTCTTCGGTGGTCTTACCAAGGCTGGTGACCTCCTGATGAAGCCTCTCAAGGAATCTTACGACAAGAGTGTACTGAAGATTTTCAAGGGCAAGGCTAAGTTCTTGGTTTCTACACTCGATGGCAGTTCTGCTGCGGTACTTGGTGCCAGTGCAGTGGGCTGGGATTTGTAAGATATTTCTCTTTAATAAGCATAAAGTTTTAAAAAAAGCATTTTGTATATTGATATTTTCGGTATACCGCTATCGTGAGATAGGTTTTTTGTGTGAATAGTACTCCCGGAGATTTACTCTGGGAGTATTTTTCGTATTTGCAGACTGTAAGTAAATGACACGATCTTTAAGTTCTTAGTAAACAGAGATTTATAGTCCATATCAAGGGATTTGCATCCCATATTCAAGAAAGAATTATATCCCATGTTCAGGTAAGAATTGTATTCAATGTACAGGTAAAAATTGTATTCAATATAATAAATAATCAAACAAGTAAAAATGAAGAAAATTTACACACTGGCTAATATGACCAAAGGTATGATGCTCGCTGCCCTTCTGGCTGTAGGCACAACTGCTCTTGCGCAGAATGTTTCAGGTAACACAGAAAACGGTACTGTTGAAGGTACTGAAAATGGTAGCAACGAGAATGAAACTTTCGCTCCTGCTGCTGAAAGCTCTTGGCTCCAACCTGTAAAACTCGTTGGTAATGGTCAGAAGGCTTACATCTACAACGTGGCTACTGGGACTTTTATCACCGGTAAGACTGCTACCGTGAAAAATATCGAGGATGCAGACGTCTGGACGATTGATGGCGATGAAACCCGTTGTTTTAATTGCGATAACAAGACAAAAGATCACCTGTTCTTGGAATATATCTATATATTTCCTGTCCACCAGTGGCATGCAGAGGTATCTGACGACAGAAAAGCAACAGATTTTACCATCGTAAAAGGTTCTACAAAGAATAGCTATAAACTCACAAAATATAAAAAAATCACATTAAACGGCTCACAAACTGCCTACTTCAGCGTCAGCGGTGAGAAATACGTGGCAAGCACAAACCCTTCTATTGACAATGACTGGTATATCATTTCTGCAGACCAGAAGGATGCCTATACAGAATATACTTCCCTCTTCACTGAGGCTGCAAGCCTGCTCAAGAACGAGAAGCTGAACGATCAGGAATCTGTTCTGGGCGCTATCAAAACTGCATTGCAGGAGACTGCCAAAGGTACTTTCGATACCTCCAATGCTGACATCAATAAGCTCAAGACAACTATTGCAGCTGCCAAGAAAGCGATTGAGGACATCACTAACTGTATCAGCAATACCTCCGACAATCTCGAGAATGCAGAGATTACTTCTATCTATAGCGCCAACGGTACCCGCAAAGCCCAGCTGACCAAGGGTATCAACATCGTTAAGATGAGCAATGGTGCCGTCAAGAAGATTTTAGTGAAGTAAACAATAAGATTCAGACGATGGTGATCCAGACCGCCTCACCCTGATCGCTCGCCGCATGATGGAGGTGATGAGCTTCGTCAGGGTGGCACGAGAGGAGGTCAACCTGCCCACTATCGTGTTCTCACCCACGAGAATGCAGCCCCGCGTATCTGCCGCCATGTTGCCGCTATGTATGCGTATGCCAGTGAAAACCGGCACGCCTACCAGCAGCGGAAACCAGCGACGGAAGCGGGGCGATTTCGTTATGACCACTGGATAACTGCCCTCGGGAATGGCCGTCAGCCCCACTACCTTGCGAGCCGGAAACCTCCGAATTAATTCCGTGTCATCCGATGAACAAAAAATGAATCGATGAGACCTACTTCTCCAAAACCTGCAAATCCTGATAGAACCAGACATTCATCTGATTAGCACCTCTATGATTCCAAGCATAATAAGGAATCAATGTGAGTTTCTGATTCTTCACAGAAACCATGCCATCAGCAGCCTGATCGAGCACCTGAGCATCGGTCTGGATAGCCTTCACAGAGAACGCAGGAGCGCCCTGAGACTCAGTATTAGAGATGCTATAACCACCTATCACTGAAAAAGCCGGATTCTTGGCTACAACGCTGCGAAGTACAGGAGCGCCATCATTATCCACAGCCTCTGCGCAATACACTAATGGACCACGCTCTACTGCCACCTTACCTCTGTCGTCAACCACTTTTCCGTTAGCCACAACCGTGCGTACAGGCATATCAAAATGGATGCGGATCACATCACCCTTCTTGATATTCTTCACAGGCAGATACCCCTTGTTGGCAGACAGATCAGCCTCCACAGCCTTGCCGTTCACGCTCACGCTATAAGCAGGTTTCTCGGCATCACTATACTTATAAAGGTCGCTCGGAACCACCTGATTGCGAACCCATCCAGGAATGCGCACCAGCAGATTGGCACCCTTCACACCACTCTTCTTTACCAAAATCTTGATATCGCCATTCCAAGGATACTCAGTAGTCTCCTCCAGCACCACTTCCTTGCCCATCACCTGGATGGTAGAAGTATTTCCAGCGAAGAGATTCACATAGATATCCTTGTCCTTCACGCCATAGAGATAACCCGGCAATGAAGGGATGAAACGGCTCAGATTGCTCGGGCAGCAGGCGCAGCCAAACCATGGCTGGCGGGTGGTGGTACCGTCGGCATTAAACTTGTATTTGCCATCGCTCGACAATGGATTTGGATAGAAGAAGCGGCCTCCGTCCATGCTCATGCCCGAAATCACACCATTATAAAGTGTGCGCTCCTGACAGTCGATATACTTGCTCTCGCCATGCAGGAGGAACATGCGCTCATTGAGATACACCTGAGCAATGGCAGCGCAAGTCTCGTTGTAGGCAGTCATGTTAGGCAACTCATAGTCAGCTCCGAAAGCCTCTCCGGCATGACGGGCACCCACACCGCCCGTGAGATAATACTTCTTGGAAACGATATTGTTCCAGATGCGGTCGATGGTCTTGATATAATCCGAATCACGTGTCAGGGCAGCCACATCAGCGATTCCGGCATACATATATCCGGCACGAACGGCATGTCCCCAAGCCTCACTCTGCTTCAGGATAGGCTTATCGCTCTGGCTGTAGGCATCGTGGATAGAGGTAGTACCGCGGGCATCGAGGAAGTATTTAGCCTCGTCGAGATACTTCTTTTCGCCCGTAAGGGTATAGAGGCGGGCAAGTGCCATTTCGGCTATCTGATGACCCGGCACAACCCTGTGCTGACCGGCTTGAGGACCCACCTCCCTGATCACACAGTCGGCATATCGCTTGGCTATATCGAGGAATTTTCTGCTGCCCGTAGCCTGAAAATGGGCGCAGGCTGCATCCACCATGTGACCGAGATTATAAAGCTCATGGCTCAGCACTTCTACCTTGCTCCAGCGGGTAGCACCCGACCAACCGTGAGGATGTTTCGGATTGATGGTTCGAGCGGTATAGAGATATCCGTCAGGCTCCTGCGCAGCGCCCACCACATTGAGCACACTGTCGATATAGGCCTTCATCTTCTTGTCGGGATAGGTCTGTAGGATATAGCTGGCTCCCTCGATGGTCTTATAGACATCGGTATCATCAAAAGAGAAGCCCATAAACTTGCTCACGTCCCACTCCTTGGTATCGAGACCGGCATGTCCCGGATGCTGCAAGGTATAGGCAGCCATCTCAAAATTCTTGTAGCGGTGCTCGCTCTCACACTTACTGAAAGCCAACGGCACAGTTACCTCTCGGGCAGCCTTCAGACGCGCACCCCAAAAGGTATTCTGAGCGATTTTCACACTGGTGAAAGGTACCTGAGCAAAGGGATAACCATTGTCCAAAACCTTGGTTTTCTGGGATGCAGAAGCCTTAGACTTCACTGAAGAAGCCTTGGTAGAAACATTGGCAGACTTGGCTGAAGAAGCCGTGGCAGCCATAGCCGAAGCCTGCAACGCAGCAGGAGCTAACATTGCAGCAGAAAGTAAGACTGCAGAAAAAATTCTTCTTTTCATCATTTTATTAGGTATTTTATAGTTATATTATTGTTGCGACTAATAAATCTATCCATAGTTGTATCAGAGTCCCGATATGGATGCAGAAACCCAATAATTATATAATACGATTAACGTAGCATATTTACTTTTTAAAGTGTGAAATCGACAACAAAGTCGTTTTCGACTGCAAATATAATAAAAAAATTAAAACAAAACAGATAATTATAAGTAAAAAATGAGCATTTATCACGAAAATCACAACAAATACCCAATTTTAAGAATCATTATACCCTATCGGGAGTAGCCTATGTTTTTGAAGCTTAGTTTATACCCCATCGGGATGAAAATAGATATAAAAAAACAGTTTTTTACCACTCTCAGCGATATCAATATCAGTAATATCAGTTTTTTTTTTGCATAAAGAAAGAAAGGTTCAAGAAACTATCCAAGAACCCTTAAAAAAACAAGAACCATTTAAAGAAAATCAAGAAAACCATTAAAAAAAATTCCCCAAAACCTTTTAATAAAAGATTTCAAGGAACTTTTTTCAAGACACTATTTTGTAACTAATATGATTCTCTTTGTTTTCAGATTACCTTTCTGAACGCCCGATGCAGCAGACTGATGACCCGATGCAGCAGACTTTTGACCAGACACCGCATTCTCGCAAGCAACTGTCAATTCAACCTTAGACGGCTGAGTTCCTGCTCTTAAGATCACAAGCGCAGAACCCTGATAGAGCGCACGCTCGGCAGTCTTGTTCAACTGCTTCTTGCCCACGTGCAGTTCATCCGAATTAATATTTCCGTTATCCACCGCCACGATATCCGCATCACCCTTCACCGTGAAAGTCAACTTGCTGAATGCGTTCTTATCCTTCAGATCCATCACTCTCCTGCCTTTCTTATCTACAGCATACACTCTCACGTGCATCAGATCCTGTCCGTCAGCATGCCAGGTCTCAGCATCAGGCACCATCTTCAGCGCCACTGCCTCGCCCGTAGTCTCTATCTGATGGCGAGCCACAACCTTGCCATTCTTCCGGGCCACAGCCAGCAGAGTGCCAGGCGCATAAGCGATGCCGTCCCACTTGATGCGAGCACGCAACTTAGGGTCGTCACTATTTTTCTTCACACCCAAACTCTTGCCGTTCAGGAATAGCTCCACCTCGTCACCATTGGTATAGGTATAGAGCGAAACCTTCTCGCCTTCCTCCCGATTCCAGTTCTCAGAAAGCTTGCCAGCCGAAACATTGATGCCATTCCACTGCACATTGCCACCAGCCTTCTCAATGATGCCGATATGCACAGTAGGTTCGTCAGAGAACATACTTTTCACGAAATAAGCATCCGGTTTCGGTTGCAGAGACAGGTCGAAAACACCCTGATTCCAGCCCTTAACAGGCCATCCCATACTCTCGCCCAGATAGTCGATGGCACCCCAGTAGGCTAACCCGAGCACCTTATCACGATCCATCTCATAGAAGTTAGGACCCATCGCAGCCGTGCTCGCCTCACTCTGATAGAACGTCTTTTCCGGATAGCGCTTCATGTCGCCCGGAAAGTACATATACCTATAATTATAGGAATTCACCTCGGTAGCCACAGCCAGATCAGCTGGAATAGAATCAGTATCCAGATTGCGATAGCGCGGATGCATGGCCACGGTAGTGAGACGGGTGTCGTCGTAGCGATGGAGCAGTTGCTTCTGCAGTTCATAAGCCGTCACACCCCAGTCGTTGAAAGGCAGATTGGAATACTGCTGCAGTTCATTACCCAAACTCCAGAGCACCACAGACGGATGATTTCTATCTCGCTTCACCCATTCTGGAATATCCTTCTGCCAGAGACTCTCCCAATCTACTCTGCCACCGGCATACTGCGCCAACCACTTATCGTAGAGTTCATCCACAACGAGAATACCCAATCTGTCGCAAAGTCTAAGGAAGTCTTCGCTATAGGGATTATGGGAAGTTCTCACATGATTAAATCCGAACTCTTTCATCATCTTGAGTCGCTTCTCAATGGCACGTGGATAGGCTGCTGCACCTAACGCACCGAGAGTATGATGATTGGCAAAACCCTGCAGGAGCACCTTCTTGCCATTAACGAGCAAACCATGCTGCGGATTCAGCTCGATGGTTCTCACGCCAAACGGTTCTCGTATCTGGTCAGCCACCTTTCCCTCGTTATCGTAAAGCGTAACCTCGGCAGTATATAGATAAGGTGTATCGCACGACCAGAGTTTGGCATTCTCTATCTTGATAGCCGGCAGTTCATACTCTCTGTCGCGCCACTTGGCATTGAAATCCACATCCGTTTTCTGCTGCGCTACCACATGGCCGTCAGCATCCAAGATTCTGACTTCTACAGGAATGAAAGTTCCAGGAGTCTTCACCTTTTTCTGCTGGTTGAAGATGTTAGCCCGAATCTTCACTTCCTGATTGTTGACAGTACGGATGAAGAGCGGATGGCGAGGGAAAAATAAATCCTTGTCGGTGACGATAAGGTTGACATCCCGATAAAGACCGGCACCGGTAAACCAGCGGGAGTTGTTCGGATTGCGGGTATCTGCCTTCACTGCAATCTCATTGACTTCGCCAAACTTGAGCAACTTGCTCACATCTACATCAAAGCCGAGGTAACCATAGTCAGTACCACCTATTCGCTTACCATTGAGGTAAACATCGCCCACGAGCATGATGCCCTGGAAATCGAGGAGAATGCGCTTGCCCTTCCACTCGGCCTTCGGAGTCAGTTCATAGCGATACCAGCCGATACCCATTTCCTTAAAGCCACGTGGACTCAAACGGCTGCGAACGTTACTACCCGCATCACTATTATCAGGACGTTCGCTGGCATCAGGAGCCACCCAGTCCTGTCCGATCAGGAAATCGTGAGGCAGGTTGACTACCTCATCGTTAGCCTGCAAATTCTTCAGCATATTCACGTCGGAAACATCCCCACGATGGAACTGCCAACCTCTGTCGAGAGAAATCGTATCTCGGACTGATGCAGAAGCATTGCCAGCAGATGCAGAAAGCAACATCAGCAGGCCAGAATAGAAAAAATATTTTGCTGTCATATATTTCATTCAAAATTATTATTTCAAATATTTAGCCAATGGGCTCTTCATTTTCTTCAATCCTTTCGCCACGCACTTTGCGTTATGACGAGCACCCTTGAGAGAGGTGTGCGTATGATCCTTCTTGTAATATTCTTTCACTTTCTCCTTACCTATCTTATCATTGGAATCGGCAGCAATATTGTGAAGGTCGAGGAAAGGAACATCGGTCTCTGCCACAACCTCTCTGTACCACTTACCATAGGTATCGTTGCGGCGCTCCATCTTGCCGTGTGGCCACTCATTGCGAGGAGTCAGGGAAACCAAAATAGGATGAGCACCCTTCTCATAAACGTCCTGAATGAACTTCTTCAGATACCAGCCGAAAGAATAAACTACCTCAAACTGCTTGCTCTCCTGCATCTGATAGACATTGCAGGTATCCTTGGCACAAGGAATGGAACCGCGCATCTTCTTATCGGTCAAGGAACAGATGTCGTTATGACCGAACTCAATGAGCACGTAGTCGCCCGGCTGCAGACTGTTATATACCTTCTCCCATCTGCCCTCATTGAGGTAGGAACGGCTGCTGCGACCCGCCTTGGCAGCATTCACACAGGTAATCTTCTTAGGATTGAAAATGGTATAAGCCTGAGAGCCCCAGCCCCACATACCATCCTCTTCCTTGTCAGCATTCTTTACGGTACTGTCGCCAGTAAAGAAAACCACTGGCTTGCCCTTCTCTCGCTGAAAATTCTCCACCGGCAGAGCCACATTGATCATCATCGCCTGCAACGGAGCCAGACTCGGGTCCTTACTCTCTGCCAATCCCTCTGCAGCCGAACGGGCATTCATCATCGCTCCGAAACGGGAGGTGTGGATATGGTCCTTGAAGAAGTGATACTTCTCCTTCCAATGACCGTAACTGTCGAGCTTGGCTGCCGAAATCTCATTCAAATCTACAAAAGGAACGCCCTCCTGCTCTGCCACCTGCTTCGCCCAGAGACCGAAAGTCTTATTCACGCGCACAATCTTATCATTCTCATCATAGGCATCACGAGGAGTAAGCGACATCAGGATAGGATGAGCACCGAGCGCCTTGCAGTCGTTGATATACTTGCGCATATACTCGCCGTAGGTATAGACGGTCTCCTTTACGCCCGTCTCCTTGATGGTGACATTGAGCGAATCCTTACCGATGCCTGGAATGCTGGCACGCGCACGACCGCTATCGTAAGGACCGTTATCGTTATGACCGATGGAGATGATCACCCAGTCGCCAGCCTTGATACCCTTGCGCACATCTGGCCAGAGACGGTTGTAGAAAGTGCGGCTGCTCATGCCTCCGAGCGCCTGATTCTCTACCGTAATCTTATTCTCGTCAAAGAACTCGTGTTCGTAATAGCCCCAGCCCCACTGGCCGTTATTTCCATTGCCCAGGGTACCGTTGCGCATGGTAGAGTTGCCTATCAGGAAAAGTACAGGATTGTTGCCCTTTCTGCTGGTTCCAGGAACAATGCGGGCGGTCATCGCCTTGTTGAGACTGTCCACTGTATTGTCAATCACATGGTTTACATCTTCCATCGGACCGGCTACTGTAGTTTTAGCCTTCTCATCCTTCACACTCGTCTCGTTCTTCACAACTTTCTTGCCCTTCACCTCCTTCTGAGGAGTTTGGGCGAAAGCTGCAACTGTTGCCGCCATCAGCGACATTGCAAACAATATTCTTTTCATTATTTATTTATATTTTTAATTTTCATTTCACCGCTTTTTCACTTGGACTCACTTTTAGAGCCTTTTAAGTTCACCAACTTTTCACTTGAACACTCTTTTAGAGCCTTTAAGTTCACCAACTTTTCACTTTAGCTCCCTCAGAGTTCACCAACTTTTCACTTAGACTTTCTTTCGAGTTCACCAACTTTTCACTTAGACTTTCTTTCGAGTTCACCAACTTTTCACTTTAGTTCCCTTTAAAGACTTTATTTGATTTTCCAATCTTTCTCCTCTAAATAAAAACCGAGATGTGGCGGCTGGTTATATCCCACATTTTGCCAAGCCACACTCAGGCGATAGATGTGATCGTGCATGAGCGTAGGAATGCGGTATTCCGTCGGGATATTCGTAGTGAAAATATTCAGATGAGAGGCATTGCTCTCGTCCCAGTAGATCACCTCCTCGCGCCAGTCACCGAAGATATCAGCCTGCAGATTAGGAGTAGCCTTCGTCCAGTTGTTGCTCACAGAATGCCCCATTTCGCTGAGATGTTTTCCGTTGCTCAAAGGCAGCGGTACCGCCTTCTTTCCGTTCCATTTCTGCAGATACGGAGCAAAATGCGGTCTGCGACCGTTGGCAAGCAGTTCGTCCTGCAGGTCACCATCCCAGTAGATTCTGAAGTTCATCGCTGGCATTTGGGATGGATCGTCAGCAATCACTTTTCCATGACAATCCCTTACTTCCTTACTGTCCAGGCTCCACATTTCAAAGCCCCGATGCCGCCCGTCAATATCCGCAGCCACACCCCTTCCTGTATCATCTCTATCCAGCGTGCGGTAGAGAATCTCGCCAGTACGGGCATCCCTATAATCAGAACCATAAGGCCGCTCTTCGTGTACCATAAAGACTTCCAAACCCGGTCTGTCTGGGTCGAGATCAGAGAGATGGAGCGCATCACCATGACCGAGCCCCGTAGAGTACAACAGACTTCCATCGTGATTGATCGCAGCCGAGCCATAAGTAATCTCGTCGCATCCATCACCATCCACATCTCCTACTGCCAGGCTATGAGCGCCCTGTGCAAAGGCCGTCGCAGAGAGACCATGCGCCTCCTTGATTACCTTGCCTTCGCCATCCATCACCACCCAGTCGTGAGGAGTGAGAGAAGCATGCAACCACTTCGTCGTCAGTTGTTTACCATCGAAATCCACTGCCCAGAGATAAGAACGGGTGTAGTATCCTCGGCACATCACGGCACTCGGCCGATGGGCAGCTCCATCAAGATAAGCCACGCCAGCAAGGTATCTTTCGCCACGGTTGCCATAGTTGTCCTTATCGCCCCAAACAGACGAATAAGCAGGAAATCCATCAGCCTCAAATCGTTCACCCTCAGCTACTTGTCTTCCCACACCGAAAGCTCTGTTAGGATTATACCAAATGGTATGCATCGCCTTACCCGTCTCGCCATTGAAGACCGTGAGCAGTTCCGGACCATTCTTGATGCGTCCACGATTATTGCGATAATCAGCCGCATTATCGAGCGAACGAATCTCTGTATCAGTAGCCGATTCGCTAACAAACCTGCCCTGTCCATCGATACTTCCAGCCGAAGTCTTGCAAATCATTTCAGACTTTCCGTCGCCATCAAAGTCGAAAACCAAGAACTGGATATAGTGGGCACCGGCACGGATATTCTTGCCCAGATTGATGCGCCAGAGCTGTGTTCCGTCGAATTTATAACAATCAAGAATCACATCGCCAGTATAGCCATCGTGGGAATTGTCGTGAGAGTTGGAAGGGTCCCATTTCACTATCAATTCATACTCACCGTCACCATCCACGTCGCCCACGCTACAGTCGTTCGGGGTGTACACATAGGCCCGTCCATCTGGAGCAGTTCCACCCTCAGGACGGTTGATGGGCAGCGACTTATACAGATCAGTCCAAGGCTTCACTGGTTTAGAAACCTCCCGTTGCATCGGGGCATCCATCTTCGGCTCATCCTGATAACTGATCAGGCGATAAGAATGTGCAGGAGAACCTTTTACATCAGTAAAGTTGGTTGCCCGGATATGATGAGCAATCACTTTTCCATCCCGCTCTATATCAAAACAGACATTCTTGCTATCCGTACCGAGGAGTCGCCAACTGAGATAGATTCCCTTTCCGGCAGCCGGCAAAGCCACCAGTCCACGGTCGAGACGTTCCATCGGGAATTGTGAAGGCTTCTGCCCAAATGCACTATTTTGCTGACCATAAGCAAAACCATTCTGTCCATAATCACTACTCTCCTGTCCATAAGCGCAATCATTTCCAAAAGCGCAAAAGACAGTAAGAAGCGAAAGAATATATAATTGTCTTTTTCTCATCAGTAGATTGTCTTTTCAGACATTTATTATAAATTTAGAACTTCTCTGCAAAAGTAAAAAAAATAATGCAATTTTCGCTTTATATTTTGCTTATTTTTCTCTATTTTTTGGCAGCGGCTTTTTTAAAGGTAAAAAGGTTAAAAAGTAAAAAGGGATAATGAAGTGAGAAGTGAGAAATGAGAATGGAGAAATGAGAATGGAGGAAAGAGATGGAAGTGAAGGAAATTGAAGCAGGAAAAATCTGTGAAAATCTGTGAAATCTGTGGGACATATTCCACTCACAGGGGGTATCTGTAACGACCGAACAGGTCGCCTCCGCGTAAATCCGTGAGTAATCGACATAGCAAGAAACCTCCGAATTAATTCCGTGAAATCCGATGAATAAAAATACCCGATGAAAAAATCTGCGTCATCTGCGAAATCTGCGTGACCAAAACCTCCCACGAAAAATCTGTGTATATCTGTGAAATCTGTGGGACATATTCCACTCTCAGGGGGTATCTGTAACGACCGAACAGGTCGCCTCCGCGTAAATCCGTGAGTAATCGACGTAGCAAGAATGCCTCCAATGCAAAAAACATGAAGAAAAATAAGAGGGCGTACCATAGACTTATGACACACCCTCGTTTAGATTTCATTAACTATATTATAACCAGCAAACTAAATCCTTTACTGAAAATATTTCTTAGATTACTTCAAGGTAACCTTGATAGTTCCCTTAGCAGTACGGACAATGTACAAGCCAGGAGCCAAGCCACGACTCTTCAAGTCGCTCTGCAAGGTAGCCATAGAAGTCTGCAAACTTGTCATGCGGAAGCCGTTGAGCGTATAGACATCTGCCTGGAATGAACCAGCGTCGAAACCAATCTCACGGATACCGGTAGCATTGGCTACATAGACAACTCCCTCTGTAAGGAACTTGCTTGTATCCCACCCCAAACCAGCAGGGAGCGCCTGCAAGTCAAATTTAGGAGTACCGCTGATCGTGCCTGCACAGTCAACAACACGCACATAGTCACCCTCTGCAGGAGTCCAACCATTCGCATTGTATGTGACATAGATGGTACCATTCAGAGTAGCATTGCCACCTACCTTCAGATATGCCCAGCCAAGACTCTTGCTTCCTGTATATGCATTGACAACGAGAGAATCTGCCTTTGCCTTGTTCACATAAATGCAGGAACCATCGTAGGCTACCAGGTTCTTCTGGATATTGATAATGCCCGTATTGTTAGTCTGTGCTGTTCCTGCATTGCTTCCAGGACGCAAGATACCGCCTTTCAGGAGATTAATACCCAAAGAGCAACCTACTCCGCGAAGTTCACCACTGCCCTGTACATAGAGGATTGTTGGAGCAGTCATGGATGCAGTTGCAGCTGCCTTGTTCAGTTTCACGACTCCATCAAGAATCTTCAGCGACTTGGCATTGGCAAGTACATTCTCAGTAGAGATGGTCCAGATACCCGTACCATTCTTCACCACATTGCTACCATTGATAGAACCCTTGAACTCAAAGTTCGTGTCCTTGCCACCAATGGTCAGCGTATTGGTTCCAGAACCGAAGTTTCCACCATTACTGATATATCCCGTACCCGTCAGAGCACCGATGGCAAAGCTCTTGCCGTTTGTACAGAACGCATGGTCCTTGGTGAAACGTGAATCAACGTTGAGCGTTGCCAAAGGAATACCATAAGTATTGCAGAAATCAAATACTGGCTCGTAAGCATTCTTGCTTCCACGCTTTGCATTGATGGTTCCTGCAAACTTACTCCAGTCGCCCTTGAAAGGACAGCGGATCCAGGTGCCGTAGATATCGATGGTTCCCTCACCGGTCAGCTTACCGGTATAGTCGCAACGTCCATCAGGATACCAGATACCCGACTTACCCTTAGGCACCTCGATATTCACATTATCTGAGTTGTTGCTATAGATACTGTTGGAAGCCTGCAAAACCACCTTGCTGCCATTCAGCACAATCGTCTTGCCATTGAAATGGGCATCCTGAAAGTCATAGACTGTTCCCGCATTGATATAGAGCTTGTCGAAATCGGCTGCACAGTTGAGCTGCAGCGTACCACTACCCAACTTGTAGAGATCACGGTTGGTTCCCTTATTCATCTTGCTGATACCGCCATTAACAATCAGGTTTGTACCTGTATAAGTCTCTATCTGACCGCCATTCTCGCCCAATACAATAGGATGAGAAGAAGTCATGGAAGCATTTAACCACAACTTACCCAGGTTGGACATGGTAATGGTATTGTCGGCTGCACCTAATGAACCATATTCGAGACCGTCCTTATTGGCAAGCGTTGCTGGTCGGAGATAACCGCCATCAATATAGGTACCGCCCGTATATCGGTTGGTATTCTTGATATTGACTGCACTCTTACCCTTCAAAGTAACAGAGCCATTACCCTCGATAGCACCATTGCCAGACAAGGTATATACCTTACTGTTATTGTCGAAGACGATGTTGCCAGGAGCGAGGTCCTCATTGATCTTTACGGCAGACTTAACGGCAGTATCATCGAAGGTTACGTTATCACCCGAAACGAATTTTTTATCGGAAGAATTGAAGTTCTCCGACTCCATCAGGTCCCATATAGAACCGTTGGCACCAGTCCAGACTACAGACTCGCTGTCGCGTGAATCGCTCACCGTAATAGTCAACTTGCCATCAGCATAATCTAAACTGTATTTCTTGCCAGAGAGGCCTTCCACGGTGATGTCAGCCAAGTTGCCAGTCAGCTCACCTACCTCTGCCAGTGTATAGGTACCAGGCTGAGGAGCCGATGTAAACTCGAATACCGGAGCAGAATACTGAGGACCGTTCTCCCATTTCTTCTTCTCGATACTCATCTTGTCAGCCACGAGCTTATCTACATTCTCGCCGTTCACATCGAAGATGATGCGGGCACCGAAACCGAGCTGGAGATTGGAAGTAGTAAGCGTACCCACTTGATCCTTACCGCCCGGACGGATGACAGAACCATAGTCTGCCTTGATACCGCCGTTGAAGTTACCGCCGTTGGAATTCAATTCAGCAAAGCGGTTCAGCCATACCGGACTCTTCTCCATCGTTCCGTCAAACTGCAGTGTACCTGCCCATACATCGGTCTTTCCGGTGTAGGTCTGGGTTACGTTAGGAAGAACGAGTGTACCGTCTCCCTGCTTCACTAAGCGCATGTTGCCAGAGAAGGCACCGCCAGTGAGGGTATGAGTATAGTAAGTATATTTGATTTCAGTATCCTTGGTTCTGCACTCGCTCGGAGCCGTACCCTGCACCCATGAAGGAGCATTGTCGGTGAAGACAGCAGGAGCAGCACCATCAGCCACAGCTACCGTGGCATCGCCAGTGGTAGAAAGCAAGGCGTGCTTGCCGTCCAAAGACTTGGAGATGGTAGAGGAAACCTCTTCACGACCCGTAGTAGTGAGTGGTGGAGGAGCTATCGTGATGCCTTCCAGTTCACCGAGGAAGTAAGATGTGTGAGGAGGCTGGTTGTATCCGCATGGCTGCCATACCATCGCATTGCGGTACTGATGATCGTACCACAGCGAGTAGTTGCGCCAAGGAGTCGGAGTGGTCGTGGTATAGATGCGGATATTGTTGCTACCCGTGCGCTCTATCACTTCCTCACGCCAGTCGCCGAACACATCGCCCTGGAAACAAGGAGTAGCCTTGGTTCCGTTGTTGGAAAAGGCACCCATAAGAGTTTCCAAAGTACCCTTTCCTGGCTTGGTTATCTCTGTATTATTGAAGCACTCCTCCTGCAAATCTCCATCCCAGTAGATACGGAAGTTCATGCTGAGTCCATTCATATTTCTTGTTACATGGTCATTGGTAATGGTAGATATCGGCGTATCATGCGCACTGTGACCTACGGCTCCCGGAATATCATTATAGAAATTACCAGCCAGGCAGCGGCCATCATCATTGGTATCAGTCTTGCGATAATATATCTTGCTCGTAGTTGCATCACGATAGTTGTTGGATGGATTATCCTCATTACAAGCAAACATCTCCTGACCATGGATATAAGGATTAAAATCACTTACATGCTGAGCATCGCCATGACCGAGACCAGTAGTAGAAAGTCCCTTGCCATTATCGTCGATAACCATAGAACCGTATACGATTTCATCACGTCCGTCCCAATCCACATCGGCTACGATATAGTTGTGATAACCCTGACCATACCAAGGAGAACCCGCCTGGTTGTTGGTCCACTTCCAGCGAACATTCAGGGCATGAGTCTTAGGATCTACATCGTATGCTATAAACTTATGACGGGTATAGATACCACGCGCCAGGAAGATACTTGGATGCTTGCCATCGAGATAAGGAGCACCGAAGAAGAATTTGTTGGAACGGTGGCCGTAGCCATCACCCCAAGCAGCCTTCAGATCAGTCTCACCTGCTTCCAGACGCTTCAGAGGATAATCTATGCACTGGTATGGCTTACCCGTAGCGCCCTCGCAATACCAGAGGAACTCCTTGCCATAATGGGTAAACCATTCTACGGAACCAGAAGCCTTTGGCTCACGATAGTTAGTCCAGGAAGTTCCATTCTTGCCATCGGCACCAATGGTATAAGTAGTGCCATCAGCCATGTGGACAGTAGAGCCTTCTTCAAGTCGCATTACGACTTCTGCCTTGCCGTCCATATCCCAGTCGTAACCGACGATATTCTGCTCGTTGTTCTGGAAGTCGCCCATGTTAGGACCACAGTTCACCCACCAGAGAATCTTACCATCCTGCTTCAGACAGGCCAGCATAGTATATTCCTTGGTCTCAACGCCATCGATGGTAGGTCCATTCTTAGGATAAAGCTGTTCACCTTCCTGCTGGTTGGTGAACTTCATCAGAATCTCCAACTCGCCATCGCCATCCACATCGGCGCAGCAGGCATCGTTAGGGATATAAAAGGTAAGGTGATCATCAGCCAATGACCACCTTACCCTTTTTTATACCTTGCATTTTGCGAAGTCTTCTTTTGTGTGTAATTCCCTGACTTTTTGGCAAAACACCTAACATATTTGTACTATTTTACATTTGCTCATAGGATTATCCTTTGCCATGGCATTGATGTCGTCACTCAACTGCCAGGCTCAGTTCCTCCCTACCCCTACGCAGAAGCCAAACCGGGCATAAGATGGTAGTGGATGGGATCTGCCGTAGATAAGGGCTACCTTTGGTTTTGATATTTTGGCTATGAGTTTTGGCAAATACCATTTTTTTGCTGTCATTACAGTCAGGAATTATAGTCACTTACTTTTTAGTAATGAATTCCCTATCTTGATACACATTTTTACTTTTCTGTACACAATAAAGATAAGATAAAGCATTCACCTGCGCTGCATCACCAGAGACCTTACTCAATCCCAAAAGTTGACCAAATTCCTGATGGATTAATTTCTGTAATTCTACTGGCTTAAATGATTTCTTGAAATCATGCCCAATATTTATACGAAAAGATAATATTTCACCAGTACGTGGATGCACTGTCTTCTGAGAGGAAACACCAACCTTTCCCATGTCGTAAGACACTAAAAAAGGTACAGAGGCTGCATCGATTCCTGACTTGATGGAATTCAAATGAATTCTCAATTTAACTTTTGCCTTTGCCAAAGATTCGTTCCATGATAAAATTCCCTTCTGCAAAGCCTCTTTATACTTATTAGGAACCAGACTATCAACATAGACCATACAAGCACACTTCGGCTGTAGCCTCATCACCAGAGAATCATCAACAACCGTATAAGGATTCTGTGAATAATCCTTGAAATGAATAGTCTGAATATCCAGACCCTCAGTAGCTAAGCGTATAGGCATATCCTTCTCCGGTAAGAGTCGGAGACAGATACTCAAATAAAAGGGTTTACTTCCATTCGGCAAAATAATAGCCATACTGTTGAATGCATACTGCTCTGACTCTGCCTCATGGTATCTGACCACCTTCAGCACAACTTCTTCTCTTCCAGAAGAGTTCCCCTTCTGCGGTGAAATAACTTGAACAGAATTCAACTTACTCATATCTGGGTCCAACGAACGAACATCCGGGTACTGTGAATAACTCACCCATTCTTTTTCACCCTTCACAACATCAGTAATATCAATAATCGGATTGCCATCTTGGGATATAGCGACTGCAGGATATTCCACACCAGCAACAGGCACATTAGAAGCTCTGAATGCATCCCAGTATGTACTTTTCCTATCCATGATGCGCTCAGTGTAGAACGGTTGAAGAAACTCAACGGTCATCGAATCTGGTATGGACAGACGCACTACACCCAATGAATTGACAGAACGGTTGATCATACCAAAGCCATGATCTATCTGCCCACTTACCTCTATCTCACGACCGTTCCACTTTCTTGGGAATTCCATATAAACACGATTACCTTCCTGATAAACAGGAAAAGCGCCATCCGTCTTTTTCATATTTTCCGATAAGAATTCAGCAAATGGCTTAGGAACAACTGTTTGTTTTTCTTCTCCCATAACCTGTAGCAGGCTAAAAGAAGAGAATAAGAAAAACATAATTAAAAAGCTTTTATAATGTTTCATTACTTGATTATGAGTCAATATTAAATGATATTTATATCTTTTTCTGGTCTAAAATAGAAGACTGAATATGCGCCAGGATTACCAGTTCTTATAAGCAGTCTCCATCTTTTCCTTCATCGTTTTCACCTCAGTCAATAGCGTCTCCAATGTTTTGACAAGAATCTCATCCTTCTCTTTTGCCTTGGCTTTCTCTATTCGCTCCATTGCATAATCGAAATGCTGTTGTTGCTCTGATTTAAAATGTTTGATTTCCTTCTTTCTATCTACATGAAGATGTGACATGATTTTGGAATCAAAAAGCCAACCGGGAGGAGTTACCACATAATCTTGCAAGAATTTCAAGACTTTTTGTGTATATTCAGGGGTATCATAATGATTATCACCATAATAATAACCACCCAGATGTGCAAACACATGACCAGTCCAGAGGTTATAATGCTCTATCAAAGCCTTATACCGTCCTTCCATCACTTGCTTTTCCAAGTTCGTTTTCGGATTCCAGATATCAAGAGAACATAAGTATTTGAGATTTTCGATACCACAACTGTTGATAGCCACATGATCATTACCCAAGTCTTCTTGTTGCGAACGGATATCCCGAGCGTCATAGAAAGCTAATTCTGGACATTCCTTTTTCTTTTGCTCATACCATTTCCATCTGGCATTTTCTTGCTCTTCTGGTGTATTACCTTCAAACTCCCGATACCCCCATTCTATTGCCCAACGGTCGTATTCACCCAATTGAATACGGCGATTGCGAAGCGCTACATGATCACCCGGACGAAGAGCATAGTTGAAACGTACATAGTCCATAATAGAACTACCCATACCATGCTTGTCCAGATAATCATTATCACGGAGATTTTCTATAGAAGCATGGCTACTACCACTATGATTGTGCTCTAATCCCAAACTGTGCCCCACCTCATGGGTTATCACCATCTTCAACAGCTCACATTGCAATGACTCCGGCAAGATAATTTTACGAGCCTCTGGATCAACAGCACCACATTGAGCAAAATACCAATTCTGTACGATATTCATCACACTGCTGAATACCCCGACATGACAACCGTTGATTTCTCCGCTTCTTCCCTCACAAGGTGTAGGTCCATAAGCATTACTCGTGCCCGATATCTTCCAGGAGATATAAGGATATCTGCTATCATACATACAGAAATCAGGATCTTCCTCCGGTGTAGGTGCCAAACGGGCATCAATGGCATTTTTAAAACCTGCCTGTTCAAACGCAGGACGCCATTCACGGACCGCCTCAATGATACACTTCTGATACATCTTCGGGAACTGCCGATCTACATAGAAGATGATAGGATGCACCGGTTCCACCAATTCTCCTCTGCGATACCGTTCTCTATCCTCAGGACGGATTTCCAATCGCCAACGTTTAATGACAGGAAGGCGACTTCGGATACCATCTGTAGAAAGCACAAACTTGTTGATTTCAAAAAACGATTTTCCGTCACCACGTTTCACAGATATAGGCTGTTTAGGCATAAGACTGATACAGACTCCAGTTTCCCAAATGCCCTGATAATTCTGGATTGGCTTACCAGGAAGAGGCATTGCTAAATTACTGTAGGTGCGCGACATACGCAACAGAATACAATCATTCTTACCTTTCACATCGAGGATGCGGTCTTTTTCCTTATTCCGCATACTGATCTTCATGTCGTAATAAGCAGGTTCCATACCAAAGAGGGTAAAGTTCTTCAATGTATTTCCTATCTCTATAAGCGTATGCCCTTTGCTTTCCTGTATGACAGGTAAACGCTTGTAGAGACGCTCCTGCGGAGTGAGCATCGCTATCTTGGAAAAAACACTTGTAGAATCTGCCAGTATCCACTTATGCTGCGGATCCGTCATATACACCTCCCCATCTTGCTTACGAAGCGAAAAGAAAAGGGGACCGATGAGGTCACCTGCATAACCATACTTAGTTTCACTACTTCGGTTTGGATTTTCGGGAGCACTCAAAATGGTAGTAGTAACACTGTACTCACGACCGAAAAGCGAATCAGGAATCGACCAGTACATCTTACCATCAGACTCAAAAGTATCAAACATTCCTTTTGTCAACTTCGCATCAGCAGGAAGAGTACCAACAAACGGATTCTGCCCGCTCGCTATGAGCGAGCAGGCAGAACTAAATACTATAGATAATAATATTCTTATTTTCATCATGGATTATTCTCAGTCATTAGGATTATCTCAAAACAAATCTTGAGATTATTCATAATTATAAGAGATATCTACAATCTTGCCAAATCTATTATTTGCATCCTGGAAAATGTAAGAAGCATTTTCACTTCTATCTACATCACCCGCAATAGTCAGTTTCAATTCGCCCAGCAAACCCTGACCTGCAGAAGTATTGATACCGAATCCGAGAATCATGCCATTACCATTTTCTGCATCCTCAGGGTCGCGGAATTTCAGGCAAGCAATCTTGGCATTAGCATCAGCGTCATAACTGTAGATTTTCTCAATCTTCTGACGCTCCATATCTATACGATACACGCTATTACCAGCAGCCATGAAAATAAAATGGGCTGAATATGCTTGAGAAGCTGCAAACTTGGCAGTTTTCAAATCGATGGAAGGATCCAAATCGATTGTATATTTTCCTGCACAAAGCGGATCATCCGCATTGCTGAAACGGAAAACAGTAATCTGTGAAGCCCCTTCACTTGCCATAACGGCATAAGCATAGTTACCATTATCTCCGCCACGCAAGATATCAAGTATCTGCAGAGACGCATCTACATTGCTTGGATCAAAGGCATAATTGCCGTCGGCATCCTCAGACAAATCACGGAACACCAATGGCTTTTTGTCCTTCCATTGGGAAGAACCCATACGATAATACTTAGAGTAGTAGAAGGATGTGCCGAAATACTCCATCAAAGAAAAAGCACTACCGATGCGGAAGCGATGAGTTGCTGGATTATATGCCAGGACATAATTACTGAAAGTAGCAGAACATGTAGGTAGAAATGCTACTTGTTCTTCCTCACCATCGGAATTAACCTGCTTATCATATACGGAATATGGAACACACCATCCGTCATCGTATGCGAAATAAGCCTTTTTGTCCGTCACAAACATCTCACCCTTCTTGTCCATTTTGTAATAAGACAAATTGACTGGTACATTGTTAAGTGCATTCTCAAACAGAATTTTATTAGTACCATACTTCATGGTGAGTGTACTTGGAGAATATGTTGCAATATTCTTAGCCGTGGCAATTGTCAGGTTGGCAAACATCGTTCCAACCATAGAATTACTATAACCATAATTACCCTTGGCAGCAATAGCCAATGGCTTACCCTCAAGAGCAAAAGATTCACCAGTTTCTGACTTAAATACATCAGCATAGGCAAAGAAGCCATCTGGATTACCCTCAATAGCTCCTACAATGCCCTTCTGATCGGCATCTTCCTGAAGCACAAACCAAGCAGGATTCAAAGGCTTGACTACAGCAACCTTGCCCAACTGATACCATTTCTGACCTGTGGTCTTATCGGTAACAATGAGCATCATACCAATACTCTCTGGATTATTTGGTTCTACTTTTACCTGACAAATCTTTCCTGTAGAATAATCCGTATAGTCAGCAAAACGCATAGAACCAATCTTAGCATCTGGCTTCAATTTTTTCCATTCAAAAGTAAGATTGTCCTCATTCTCGGCAAGAGTTTGTGTCAACTCAGGCGTCAACGTAACCGTTGCAGGGTTCTCCTTTGGCATGCGGATTTTTGCCTCAGGGATTTCCACCTTCATATCATTCACTGCATGATAATCATAGTTACCCTTGTCATCATAGCAGCTCTGGACAAGCGTCATAGACACCAGGCCCAGAATATATAAATATATTTTTTTCATGATTTACTTTTTTTTTATTCTTCTTCATCTGGGAAGATATCGTTACCATTTTCATCAAGTATTGGACCATGCTCCGCTTTATAAGCCTTATAGGCTGCATCCAGTTGCTGGAGGGCAGCATTAGCCTCATCATAATCGTATGCATCACCTTCAGGAGTAATGAAAGAATCAAGTGTTCTTCCCCATACGTCCATCATATAGCAATACTTGATAGGACTGAAATCACCTAACCAATACCAGTCGCTCCATGTCTTAGGCTCTGTAATATCCCAAACGTAGTTGACCTCTACCGAATTATCCTCTACAAATCCTTTTTCAAACTGATGGTTTGGATTGGTAAGATCAAATTCCAGATTACAACCATAGGTTTTTCTACCTGTCTTATAGGCAGGACGCTTAACCTTGAAATATACATACTGGCATACAGTATCAAGAGCCGAATAAGTATATTTGTCATCCAACTGAATGTCAAGGGTATTGGCATAGGAACTGTTATCTGTCTTCTTGATGCAGAAATCACGATTGGCAGTAAGCAAATCACCCATAATTCTCACACGTACACTATCACGGCGATAAGGGTCTGTTTTCATCTTCACATAGTCGCTATCGCGCAATTCACTATAAATTGTACGATAATCGAAGTTGATGCGAGCTTCCTGACTGTACATGTCAATTTCTTCTTTCGAACAACTGGTAAGACTCAAGAACAGTGCCAGCGCCGACATATAAAACAATATTTTTTTCATATTTTTCAATCTTCTTATTTTGTAGTATTATTGCCAAAGATCTTTTCATTGTCTGGCAATGGCATCTGATATTCTTTACTGGTCATATTGGCTACACCACAACCATAGTAGGTGGTATAGTGATGAGCTTTCAGGAAGAAGAACAACTGACCTTCAGCATAGTACTCCTTGCGATATTCTTTCATGATTTCATTGATACGACGAGTCTGCTGTTTGTTTTCTTCAGAAGTAACATCCTTATCATCATAACCCAATGTATGAATTTCATCGCTATATGGAATACCGCGTGAAAGTCTGACTGTATTCAGAGCCTCAGCACTCGTTTCAGCATTTGCTGCACACTCAGCAATGATATAGTACATCTCCGGTAAACGAATCAATGGAATTGCATCTGCACCGCTATATAAATATGTATTAGCCAAAGGAGCCTGATTATACTTCAGACAGAATGCATACTGATGGCTCTCGTCCCAGTTGAATGCTACAACATTCTGGCGCCAGTCAGAAGTGATACCTTCATACACCTTAGTAAACATATCTGCAGTCATACCATAACGCTGCTGTACACTTGTATTTTCCATATCCATACTGTTGCTGATAAGCGTATTGTTCAACTGATTTACAGAGAGACCGAAAATCTGCTCACCATAACGGATGGAATTGTAATTGGATGCTGTCTGACTCTTATACAGAGTAAAGTACTTGTTGGCATCGATAACATCCTGAGCATACTGAACTGCAAGATCGTTCTGACCAGAATAGCAATATACACGAGCCATCATTGCCTTGACAGCATAAAGATTCATACGAAACTCACGGTTTGAAAGGAAATCTGTACGCTGATCTATAGCTGTATGAAAATCACATGGATCATTATCTTTCAAGAGAGCCTCTGCAGCCTTCAGGTCTTCCAAGATTTTCTCTACCACCTGATTAGCAGGCAAAACCGGTGTCGGTTCTTTATCGTATGTAGTCTTATATGGAATAGCTGCATCTGTTGGATGCTCACTATAAATAGGACCGAAAAGACGCAAGAGATCAAAATAGATGAAAGCACGCAAACCCAATGCTTCTCCCTTGATACACTCATAGTAATGTGGGGTCTTCAATACATCTCGATGGGTCTCAATATTCTGCAGCAGATTGTTCAGGTTTGCCACTACATTATACATTTCGAGATAGAGATTATCCTTCTTACTCAAAAACTGGTTGGTATAATCGAATACGATAGCCTGGTTGTACACGCTATTTGTATTATAACCAGGATAATCACAGTACAGACCTGCCAATTCATCCAGATAACCATATTTCATGTCACCTGCATAAAGATTAGCAGTACCCAACTTCAGGTAAGCGCCCGTAAGGATATCCTTGAATCCTGACTCCGACTCAAACATCTTGTCGGCAGGGATTCTGTCCTTTGGTGATACATCAAGCCAATCATTGCAGGAAGTCAAACCTCCCATCAAGACTGCGAACACCAATATATAGAAATATTTCTTCATAATTATATTCGTAATTTATTGATTAGAATGCTACGTTCAATGAGAAAGTAAATTGGCGGGAGAATGGATAGTCGAGACCACGCTCACGCTTTACCGATGAGAGGTAAAAGAGGTCTTCCATGGTGAAGCCCAACTTAGCAGATGTCAACCCCCAGTTTTTGAGGAACTTGGTATTCTTGGTATCTGCACGATAGTAGAATGAAAGGGTGCTGCCCTGGAATACATTCTCATCCATCACAAAACGGGAGGTTGCCTTGGTACCCTGACCATGTGGGTTGAGTGCACGGAACTGGGAATGGTCACCAGGCTTCTGCCAGCGCAACTGTGTCACACGACGGTCGGCATTGTAAACCAAATCGGCATTCTCTACCTTGTCAACCAAAGTCTGGTTATATACCTGTCCTCCAAACTTATAATGGAAACTTACATCCATTCCCCATCCCATATAAGTAAAGGATGAGTTGATATAACCCTGCCATGTAGGCTCTGTATTACCCATTGGTACGGCATCCACACCACTATAGTTGGAAGCACTTGTCAATTCTCCATTACGCTTTACGAGAACTTCATCGCCAGACGCTGGGTCTATACCGAGAGAAGGAACAACCCAAATACTGGACATAGAATAACCTTCCTCATAACGTGGTAAAGGACTGTCCGTCAGATTCTTGGTACTCAACTCGTTGATATGGCGCATAGCCTCTGAAATTTCTACGAGTTTATCCTTGTTGTGAGAACCATTTACGGTAATTGTCCAATAAGACTGCTTAGCAGCATTACGGTATGGGATTCCTGAGAGACTGATTTCCCATCCCTTATTCTCTATCTTACCTACGTTCTCTGGATAACTGGTGAAACCGACAGATGGAGCCAATGTCACATTGGTCACCAAGTTATTGGTTACCTTGTTATAGTGTTCGATTCTTGCTGTAATACGATGATCGAGGAAGCCCAACTCCAATGCAAGGTTGGTATTCTTGGTTGTCTGCCACTTCAGATTCTCATTATGCATCGCCATGATGTCTGCACCTGTACCATCAGAAGACAGATAAGGCAGAAGCAATGAATAGTTATAGTAGCTATGAGCCTGATATGGTGAGAAGCCCTGCGCACCAGTTGTACCATAAGTACCACGGATCACAAAGTCAGAAAGCCATGGAATATCCTTGAAGAAAGCCTCCTTCTTTACATCATAACGAAGACCGGCAGACCAGAATGGTGCCCATCTATTGTTGGTACCAAACTCAGAAGAACCATCCAGACGGACATTGAAATCTACAGAATATTTATAAAGATAAGAATAACCGGCACTGAGCACCCAACCGATAGAGCGACTTGTATTCTCGCTTCCCGTCACCTTATCATTGTATTTCTTACCGAAGAGCAGGTCATCCATATTATCATTTGGGAAACCAGTCACATAAGTTCCATAAGAATCAGTACTGTTCTCAAGAATACTCATGCGGGCATTGGTAGTAATGTAATGATCCTTAATCTGCTTATTCCAACTGGCAGTCAAATCCACACCCCAATTGACAGCCTCATTCTGTGTACGGCGATAATCACCTTTCAATGTCGGATCTGTAATTCCATCAAAAGCAGTATGCTGTGCAGGACGGAACACGTCATGATGTCCCACACTCTTAGAGAGTGAGAAAGCACCTTCAAAACGAAGTTCATTGGTAGGATTGTATTCTACTTTGAACAATTCACGCACAGAGAAGTTCTTGCTCTTATCCTTGCTGTGGAAAGTTGTGTTATAAAGTGGGTTAGGATAAGAGGCGGTAGCAGAGTTGGTGGCAGAGAAATCATCAAGCATCTTCTTCATGTTACCATTCTCGTCGTATGGAGTCAGATATGGATTCAATTTTGTGTATTCGCTAAAACTTCCATAGTTAGACTCATTAGCAGTAGAATTTTCGAGAGTGATACTGTTTTTCAACAATACCTTCTTCATGCGATACTGGAAGTCGAGCATACCGGTAAGTACATCACGACCACTATTTTTCATCACACCAGGTGAGTTATTGTAACCAACATACATACGATAACGCAAAGCCTCATCACCACCCTCCAAGGTTACAGTATGACGCTGCTGTACGGATGTACGCAATGGCTTGCTGAGCCAATATGTATCTACACCAGAGAGAACGTTTTTAAGTTTAGACTGGTAGAGATTCCATCTATCAATCGTTTCACCACCATCAGTATAGACTCCAGCCTTATATTCTGCATCCAGTTTCTCACGAGCATTCATCAGATTATAGCCTGTCAGGTCTGGTGCCTCGATGCGCATCTCACCACCATATGTAACCCAAATTTTACCTGGTTTAGGAGTTTTACTTTCGATTACAATAACTCCATTTGCTGCTCTGGAACCATAGATAGCAGTAGCAGCAGCATCTTTCAAGACAACAATCGATGCGACACGATCAGGGTCGAGGTCAGAAAGAGTCTGTACGGAGATTTCAAATCCGTCCATGATAAGAAGCGGCTGATTGGCATAAGTCTCATATTCTCCCTGTACAGCCTGTACATCAGAAGATGTCGTACTCAAATCCATACTGGCACCACCACGCATACGCATATCAGGAAGACTGTTTGGATTTGAACCAGCCAGATTATTCTCCATGATATTCAAACCTGGAGCCATTGCTGCTATAGACTTCGCAATATTGTTTGTACTGAATTTCTTGAGATCTTCTCCCTTGATAGTTACTGCAGAACCCGTAAAACCTTCTTTTTTACGGTTGAACATACCAGTAACCACCACATCATCAAGGTGTTTACTGTCTGATTGCAGCGTTACCTTCATGTTAGCAGAAGGGGTTGCAAAAGTCGTTACCAAACCGATATAAGAGATTTTCAACTTGCTATTAGCTGGGACGTTTGACAACTGGAAACATCCGTTTTCATCTGTTATAGCTTGTGCCTGTCCACCTCCTACCATAATGCTGGCGCCTATAACAGGCATACCATCTTCGGCAGAGATTACGACTCCTTTTACAGTAGAGAGGATTGTACCTCCACTCAACTCTTTTGCATTTTGGTTTGTTCCTGTTTGCTGTGCCCTGGCATACTGCGCAGAACCCACAACAGAGAGCATGGCCAAAGTTGCAATCATCATGTGATTTTTTCTCATGAACCTTGTCTTTAATAAATTATACTCGTTGATATGTTATTATTTTCTCGTTGACTTATGAAAGTGACCAATAGATTTTTCTCAGTGCAAAGGTAATATTTTTTAGGAGAAATCAAGCAGAAATTCCAAAAAAAATAAATAATTAAATAAAATTAATAAAAATCGTCTACATTATTCGGTTTTTAAGAATACACAAACAAGTTATTAGCTATATCGAAACAAGTCATTTAAGGGTCGCAAACAAGTCACTTAGAGGTCGTAAACAAGTCATTTAGAGGTCGTAAACAAGTCACTTAGAGGTCGTAAACAAGTCATTTACAACCAGTAAACAAGTCATTTGTAATCAGTAAACAAGTCACAGAAAATCTTTGAGCAATTAATTCGAGAACAAATAAGTTTACAAAATTGCCAAAAAGTGACAGTGACACCTATTTTTCAACTTTTATTTTATGCATTGGAGACACTACCCTCCAATTGGATGTCTCCCTTTGATTATCAATCTTTTATATATTTTCGCGCGGTAAGTCATATAAATATACTTATCAAAAGTGTCACCTGTCACCGTTTTCTGCTGAGCCCTTTATTGGAGCCAGTTTATAGGGTGACACCTGTGACACGAGTTTTCTGTATCCTGCGTCACCTTTGTCACCCATACGACACCAAGAAAGTATTTTACATTATTTACCGTAGGCTTCCTTGAACTCCATATTGTCTTTACTTAATTGTGATACGAAGCTTTTACCGACATGACAGTTAATATTTGTAACCGATTTGTAATATTCTGCAAACGTTTTCGTAACTTTTCGAAAGAAAATCGACAGAAAATATACACTTTTCATCAATTATTTATAGTTTTGCAGCCGGTTAAAAGATGATTCAACAGTAATTCATACTGCGATATAAACAGTAAATGATACTGCTCCAAATCGACACAAACTATAACACTATACATAAAATTTAAATTTCTAAGAAAATATGAAAAGATTACTTACTTCACGCATTTTAGCATGCTTGATTTTCCTGACTATTTGGGGAAGCAAGACTTATGCACAGGGTAGCATAAGTAGCGATACTGCTGGTACTGAGACTTTTGAGATTACCAGTAATACAAGTATTCCAGAACAGAGTACTGAGTACCAATACTATGCCAGTGCTAATATCTCTTTGTTCATTGGTGCTCATGAGGTATGGAAAAAACCTAAATTAATAGGTAGCAAATACTACCTCAGCTCTAAAGGAAATCCTGGCATCCAACAAGATGGCAGTTCTAATGCTAATCAAATAGATGCAGGTTTTGATGAAACCAAAAGTTGCATCGCTCTTCCAAACACAGGTAACTATTTTCATTTTCTTTTCCACACCAAAGGTAAAATCAAACTTACCTTTAATGTGAACTATGCAAATCCAGGAAATAAATATCTTTATATAGAGAAACCCACGAAAAATAATGTCACTTTAACTAATAAAGGTAATAACTATACTACAAAAATAGGCATTAGCTCTGAAAAAACGCAGGTTACTTCAACAGGAACAAAAATTACAGAACCACAATCAGGTGACAACAGATATTTTAAAATAAATGCCTCAGCTGGAGACCACTCTATGGTAATAGGAATTGATGCGGAGGCTGGCGAAGAATATTATATCTGGATGCCTTCATCTGAGAATTTCGCCCTCGGCGGTTTTACTTTCGATGTAGATGAATCACAACTCTTCACTCCTTGGAAGCCTGTTGTTCACAGACAGATTGAATACGGGAAAAGTCCTGCGAATATGAAAAATGCTGATGGAAATGCTCCTTCTGGTGTAAAGGACATCACATTCATGTATGGTGGATGGACCAATCACCCTAACGCTGTAGAAGCTGCAACCTGGGATGAAGCCAACAAAACTTGGGGATTCAATGATAATGGTACAGACAAAACCAAATATACTATCAATGGCAATAAGAAAACAGATAATTGGGAGGATGTAACATCTGAAAGTGAAACTACAGATAAATTGGTTACACTTGACGGTTATACTAAGTTTACATCCGGTTGTGGACAGGTTCCTACCGATCAATATGGCAAGGCTTTCGATCCTACACAGACATCCTCTGCAACCCCAAGTGTAGCAAATATCCCATGCCGCGGTACTTACTATAAGTTTGAACCTGCCAAGGATGGTACACTCAATGTATATGTTAGACAGGCAGCCAAAAGTCCTCTCTACCTCGTGGATGAGACCGGTAAGCCACAAAAGTCAATAGATTACAAGGCAGGCAACGATGCAACCTTCACCGAAGGCACTGATGCTTCATATAGCATCGACAAGTTGGCAGCATGCCGCTATGGTTTCGAAGTACAGGCAGGCAAAACCTACGTTTTATTCCAGAACAATGAGATGCTCGGATTCTACGGATTCACATTTGGCGCTTCAAGTACTGAAGAAACTAATGTTAGCATCTCACAGGCTGACGGCTATACCTATGAGGCAAAAAACAATGCCACAGTAACCCTTACCAAACCACTCAAGGCAAATGTATGGAATGCCATCTGTCTGCCATTTAGTATGACTGAGCAGCAGGTAAGAAATGCATTCGGAGAGGATGCTCGCATTGCCGAATTCAAGAAAGTTGATGAAAGCGGAAAGAAAGCTGTGGCGTCTTTTGGCATGCACTACTACCAGTTGATTACAGCCGGCAAGCCATGTCTCATCAAACCTTCTCAGGTAAACGATACTTATACCATCAAGGGGGTAACCATCGATGCAGAAAATGCACTGACCATAGCTGACACTAACAAGAAATTTGATTTCGTAGGAACATACGTTTCTACTACCATGCCTGTCAACAGCCACTTCTTGGGTAGCAACGATGGCAAACTGTACTACATCACCGCTAACAAGGAAATCAGTGGCCTGAAAGCATTCTTCCAGCCAGTTAGCACCAGCAATGCCAAGTTGAGCATCGCATTCGACAGTACTGACAATGATTTTGACAACAACACGACTGGCATTGAAGCCATCAAGGACTACATGGATCAAGATGCAGCCAACAGTTCTGCCAACAAGGGCATCTACAATATCAACGGACAGTTCATGGGTACCAACCCAGCTATCCTCCCTCAAGGAATTTACGTAAAGAACGGCAAGAAGTTCATCGTAAAATAATGAGTTTTATGAAGATGAAAATGTATTAAAAAGTAGTAAGAAGATGAAAAAGATATATATGACACCCGAAACAACAGGTGTAGCAATCAAGACCGAAAGTTTTCTCTTGACGCTTTCAAGTGGTAGCGTAAAACCAGAAGCACCAGACTCTGGTCTGGATGGTGGTGGAACAATAGAAGGTGGCGGTAATGGCGACAGCCAGTCACCAGCCAAACTACACAGTACTAATGTTTGGGAAGCTTGGGAAAAATACTAAATTCATATACGTTCTAAAGCGGGGGAAGCACTCAGGAGAGCTGCTTTCCCCTATTTTTTGACCTATCATCTTACATATTTGGACTATTTTGTTTTTTTAGGAATAATAACCTTGCTCGTATTGTTTTTTTTCCTATCTTTGCAGAAGATAAGCTGCACTCGGCAATTAAAAAGGGCACAGAAAAACAGCTTTTCTATTGAATAACTTAAAGACCAACAACAATATGGACAAGATACTAAAAACGCAATTTGTCGGATTTTCCTTTGCATTGGCTCTGCTGTCATCTCTCGGCAGTCAGGCTCAGTCGCATTCTGGTGCGCTGTCGCTCCCTACCCCTACTCAGGAAGCCAAACCTGGTGTAAGATGGTGGTGGATGGGATCTGCTGTAGATAAAGAGAACCTAAAGTGGAACCTCGACGAATATGCCAAGGCTGGCATTGGAGCCGTAGAAATCACGCCACTCTATGGTGTGCAAGGAAATGACAAGAATGACATTCCGTATCTCTCTCCAAAATGGATGGAGATGCTCAAATTCGTAGAAGAAGAAAATAAGAAGGTAGGTATTGAAACCGACATGGCTACTGGTACCGGCTGGCCTTTTGGTGGTCCTTGGGTTCCTATCAATGAAGCTGCCTGCAAGGCTGTATTCGTGGATACGATCGTTGACGTGAAACAGAAATTGATGGAGATTGAATTCAACGTTCCTCAGAAAGAGCGTGACTTTGCCAAACTGAAACTCATCAAGGCATATCCTGTTGAGGGACAGAACAGGAAAAAGCGTGTCATCGCTCTCTACGAAAGCCGCACCCGACAGAAGGTGAAACGTGCTGCACCGGGCGGAGAAGGATACGTCATCGACCACTTTGACTCCACTGCTGTGGCTAATTATCTGGCACATATCGATAGTGCCTTCGTTGCCAACAAGATTCCTTATCCACATACCTTCTTCAATGATAGTTATGAGGTATATGGAGCCAACTGGACTCCTAACCTGCTGACAGAATTTGAGAAGATGCACGGATATAAACTGCAGGACAAGTTCCCTGAATTCCTTGATGGTGATGCCGTGGTGGTAAGCGATTACCGTGAAACATTAGGCGATATGCTGCTCCATAACTTCACCGAACAGTGGACCAAGTGGGCAAACAAGCGTGGTGCCATCACCCGCAATCAAGCTCATGGTTCACCAGCCAACCTCATCGACTGTTATGCCGCCGTAGATATCCCTGAGATAGAAGGATTCGGTCTTACTGATTTCGGCATCAAGGGCTTACGCAAGGATCCGGGAAAGACCCGTCCTAATTTCAGCGACCTCAGCATGCTCAAGTATGCACCATCTGCCGCCCATATCACAGGCAAGAAATATACCTCCAGCGAGACCTTTACCTGGCTCACCGAGCACTTCCGCACTTCCCTAAGTCAGATGAAACCAGATATGGACCTCATGTTCTGCGCCGGCGTAAACCACATGTTCTTCCATGGTACAGCCTACTCGCCTAAAAACGACCCATGGCCAGGATGGAAGTTCTATGCATCGGTGGATATGAGTCCGACCAACAGTATCTGGCGCGATGCACCGGAACTGATGAAGTACATCACCAACTGCCAGACCTATCTGCAGTGGGGACAGCCTGACAACGACTTTCTGGTCTATCTGCCAGTAAGAGATATGTGGCGCAAGGATACCAAGAACTGGTTGATGCAGTTCGACATCCACTCCATGGCGAAGAAAGCACCGGAATTTATCAAGGTGATTCTCGACATCGACAAGGCTGGTTTCGACTGTGACTACATCAGCGACAAATACCTGCGCGCCTGTACCTTTAAAGATGGTATGATCGAAACTGCTGCTGGTACCCGCTACAAGGGCATCATCATCCCAAGCAACAATATCATGCCAAGCGATGTAATCCAACATATATCCGACTTGAAGGCGCAAGGAGCCAAGATTATCAAGGGCGACAACATCAAGGCGATGGAACAAGCTGCAAAACCGGAGATGATGAAAAAGAACCTGGGCTTGAAGATGATCCGCCGCAACAACAGCATCGGTCATCATTACTTCATCGCCAACCTCACCGGCAAGGATATCACTTCTACCGTAGCACTGGCTGTAAACGAGAAGAACGGTATCTGGTATAACCCTATGACGGGCAAATATCACAAGGTCACTATCGGCGATAAGGGCATCGAAGTGAACCTGAAGAGTGGCGAGAGCCGCATTCTCATCACCTCGGATAAGCCTGTAAGCGAATGGAAACTCGGTTCCAAGGTGAAGGTAAGCGAAAAGGAGAAGTTTGCGGCTTCGGACAGCAAGACCATCGACCTGACCGCCAATAGCTGGAAACTGTCATTCACAGAGGAGGCTCCTAAGGTGGGCGAGATCTTCAACCTCAAGGGCTTGAAGAGTTGGGAAAATCTCAGCGAAAAGGCTAAGGTGATGATGGGAACAGGTGTTTATGAAACCACCTTCAAACTGTCGAAGGATGATGCACAGAAACAGTGGGCTATCGACTTAGGTGATGTCCGTGAAAGTGCACGCGTCTATATCAATAATAAATATGTGGGCTGCGCATGGGCGGTACCATATATCCTCAACTGCAAAGAAGCACTGAACAAGGGCAAGAATACTATCCGCATCGAGGTAACCAACCTGCCTGCCAACCGCATAGCAGAACTCGACCGACAGGGTGTGAAATGGCGCAAGATGAAGGAAATCAACGTGGTGGATATCGACTACAAGAAGACCACTTACGAGAAATGGACTCCTGTAGCAAGCGGACTCAACAGTTCTGTAAAACTCGTGGAATTGAAAGACCAACTCTAATTAGTTTCATTTCGCAAGTTTTGGAAATTCAATAAGAAATAAGCAAATTTAAAATAAGAACATAATCAATCAAAGAGTACAAATGAAGAAACTAATCCTGACAAGCCTCTGCATTCTGATGGGCATGACCTCTGTGTCTGCCCAGAATGCAGCCGTGAAAGTTGCAACAGTGAAAGCTGCATCTGACAAGGAATCTCTAAAGAAGGAAATCCTGGAAGTATCACAACGCACCAACAACTACTTCATGGCGAAGTACAGTGACCCAACCCTCGACACCTATGTCAAGAAGGTACGCACGAGCAACCTCTGGACCCGTGCCGTATATTACGAAGGATTGATGGCACTCTACGAGATAGACCCTCAGCAGCGATACCTCGACTATACCGATCGCTGGGCAGACTATCACAAGTGGACAGCCCGTGGCAGCGTGAATGATACTGATGCCGACAACCAGTGCTGCCAGCAAACCTATATCGACCGCTATATCCAGACTGGCGGCAAAAAGGATTTGAGTAAGGTAAAGGAGAACCTCGACCATCAGATGAGCACCAACCGCGTTTCATACTGGACATGGATTGATGCGATACAGATGGCTATGCCTGTCTATGCCAAATATGCTAAGTTGACCGGCGAGAAGAAATATCTCGACTATGCGATGAACTCCTACAAGTGGAGTCGTGATACCTTGGCTGGTGGTCTTTTCAATAAGAAAGAGGGACTCTGGTGGAGAGACAAAGACTATGTGCCACCTTACAAGGAGAAAGATGGCAGCAATTGCTACTGGAGCCGCGGAAACGGTTGGGTATATGCTGCATTGGTACGTGTGATGCAGACCTTGCCAAAGACTGATAAGAACTACCAGTATCTGAAGAAAGACTTTATCTCTATGAGTAAGGCGATATTGAAGTGCCAGCGTGAGGATGGATATTGGAACGTTAGCCTCGTTTGTCCTGCCAACTATGGTGGCCCTGAAATGACTGGTACAGGTCTCTTCCTTTATGGCATGGCATGGGGTGTGCAGCAGGGCATCCTGCCAAGAGCTACCTATCAGAAAGCAATGGATAAAGCATGGAAGGCATTGGCTGCATCGGTTCACGAGGATGGTTTCATTGGATACAACCAGGGCACAGGTAAGGATCCTGCTGCTGGTCAGCCTGTCACCTTCACTTCTGTTCCAGACTTCGAAGATTACGGCACAGGTTGCCTCCTGCTCGGTGCGGCAGAGTATTACAAGCTTTTAAAGGTAAAAAGGTAAAAAGGCTTTTTTAAAGGTAAAAAAGTAAAAAGGTAAAAAAGTTATGAGAAAATATATCTGGCTGATGGCTTGCTTGGTGGCTTTTGCGCCATTAAGCACCAATGCGGTCAAGAAACTGAAGAAAGCGAAAAAGGCACAGACTGAACTCTGGCCAGACGGTACGAAGATGGATGCCTGGTTCTCCAATGCACAGAAGGTGAATGTAGATACCCTTGGCAAGAAATACGTGATAACCGATTATGGTGTCAAAAGCGACAGTACCCTGATTCAGACTCAGGCTATACAGGCTATCATCGACCAGGCTGCCAAGGATGGCGGTGGTGTCATCGTCGTCCCTGCCGGTACCTATCAGAGCGGTGCCCTATTCTTCCGTCCGAAAACCCATCTCTATCTCGAAGAGGGTGGTAAACTGAAAGGTAGTGACCGCATTGCCAACTTCCCCGTCTTGGAAACCCGTATCGAGGGGGAAACCTGCAAGTATTTCTCTGCCTTCATCAATGCTGATAAGTGTGATGGTTTTACCATTGCAGGCAACGGAACCATCGATGGTAACGGCTATCACTACTGGGAGGAATTCTGGATCCGTCGCACCTGGAACCGCCAGTGTACCAACAAGGATGCACAGCGTCCACGCCTCGTATATATCAGCAATTCGAGCCATGTGACCATACAGGATGTCCACATCCAGAACAGTCCTTTCTGGACCAACCACATCTATCGTTGCGACCATGTCCGCTTCTTGGGATGCACCATCTTCGCCCCTACCAGTGGTATGCGTGCACCAAGTAGTGATGCTATCGATATCGACGTATGCCACGACGTATTAGTGGAAGGCTGCTTCATGAGCGTAAATGATGATGCCATTGCCATCAAGGGCGGTAAGGGAACCTGGGCTGACAAGGCTCCAGAGAACGGACCGGTATATAATGTGCTCATCCAGAACTGCAACTATGGTAGAGTGCATGGTTGTCTGACTTTGGGCAGCGAGAGTGTGAAAGACCGCAACATCGTGTTGCGAAACATCAAGGTGGGCAATGCACAGCGCGTACTCTGGTTGAAGATGCGCCCTGACACTCCTCAGCACTATGAGTATGTGACGGTAGATAATATCACAGGCACCACAGGCAGTTTCTTGGTTGTCCGCCCTTGGACTCAGTTCTTCAAACCAGGCGACCGCAAAGACATGCCACTCAGTCAGTGCAACAACATCACCATCAAAAACATCCAGATGGATTGTGACAACTTCTTTGATGTAGGCACCAGCGACAAGTACCGTCTGGTAGATTTCACCTTCGAAAACATCCAATCTACTGATAAGAAAATGTCATTCAATAAGGATGTCATTGAAAACACAATCGTGAAGAATGTCAATATCACACCAAGAGAAAAGAGCAATGGTTTGAAAACTACCGGCGATGCTGATGGATTGAAATAAAAGAAATAAAATAAGAAGAATAAATAAAAAGAGAAAAACAGCATATCTTCCATTGATGGTTGATATGCTGTTTTTCTATTGAGGACTTTCGTCTTCCTTTATCACGGAAAATTCTGTTCGAGGTTTTATATCCACTATGCCCAACTCTTATCAAAATCTTCACCGTCGAAGGCAAGCCAATTCTTGATAATCGTCTTGCCCTCTGGAGTCAGTACACTTTCCGGATGGAACTGAATACCATGGATATCATAATGCTTGTGCTTCAAACCCATGATGCAACCGTCATCGCTCACTGCTGTCACATCAAGACACTCTGGGAAATTTGTTCTATCCACTACCCATGAATGATAACGACCTATCTCTATACGCTTAGACATACCAGCAAAAATAGGATCATTACCAAACTGAGTACAAGGAGTAGCAACTCCATGATATACTTCAGAGAGATTGGTAAGTTTGGCGCCAAAAGCCTCACCTATCGCCTGATGACCCAGACAGACACCCAACATTGGTTTTCTGCCAGCATAAGTCTTGATGACATCCATCAGAAGACCTGCCTCAGAAGGAATACCAGGTCCCGGACTCAGGACGATCTTGTCGAAACGGTCAAGTTCGCGCAATTGGAACTGATCGTTGCGGAATACCGTCACCTCTGCACCTAACTCTTTTACCAGATGAGCCAGATTATAGGTGAAGGAATCGTAATTATCTATGATTACTACTTTCATTTCTTATCATTTAAAATGTGTTTACAACTGCTCTGCAATATGGATAGCCTTGGTGAGCGCACCCAACTTATTATTACACTCTTCCAACTCATACTGGTCATTGCTCTTGGCTACGACACCACTACCCGCCTGGAACCAGAGCTCACCATTACGGCTGATAAAGGTACGGATAACGATGGCCTGATTGAGATCACCATTCAGTCCGATGAATCCGATACAACCGCCATAAGCACCTCGGTTGTGAGGCTCCAGTTCTGAGATAATCTGCATGGCACGAACCTTAGGAGCACCACTCAGCGTACCTGCTGGGAAAGTATCGATAAACTCCTTGATATGATCAGCATCCTTATCAAGCGTACCACTTACACGACTTACGAGATGAATGACATGACTGTAGAACTGCATATCCTTATAGAAATCTACCTTCACGCCATGACAGTTGCGACTCAGGTCATTGCGTGCCAGATCCACCAACATCACATGCTCTGCATTCTCTTTCGGATCATTGCGCAGGAACTCAGCAGCCTTGCGGTCCTGTTCGATATCGCCTGTACGCTTAGTAGTACCGGCAATAGGATCGATGAAGGCTTTATCACCTACGATACGGTTGTGGGTTTCTGGAGAAGAACCGAAGATACGGTATCCACCGAAATCAAAATAGAAGAGGTATGGTGATGGATTAATACTACGAAGCGCACGGTAGAGTTTGAAATCATCACCCTCATACTTCTGGACGAAACGGCGACTGACCACAATCTGGAAGACATCGCCACGCAAACAGTGCTGGATGCACTTTCTTACATTCTCCTTATGCTGCTCATCAGTAAGCGTAGAAGTCGTATCTCCCACAGGATGGAAGTCGTATGGTTTCACATTTGCCTTGTTGATAGCCTTCAGGAGCGCATCCAGTTCAGCCTCACCAGCAGAACCTTCTGCATCACTCAGCGCAATCAGTTCCATCGTATTGTTGTAATGATCGAAAACGATGATGTCCTTATACATGATATAATAGATATCCGGCGCATCATTCTTTTCCATCGTCGTATCCTTTACCTGGATATTCTCAAAGTAGCGTACGGCATTGAAAGTGGTAAAACCATAGAGTCCACAGAAGTCCTTGCCCTCTCCCTCCACATGGAAAGACTTGACAAAGTCATTGATTGCCTTGGAGATGGCGAGTTTACACTCCTCACCCTTTCCTTCACCGAAGGCAGGGAGTTCCTGTTTTTCCACCTTGCCATCGGGATAAGTGACTGTCACGATACCGTGTCCCACAGCGATGCTTGCCATCGGATGTACGCCGATGAAGGAACGAGAGTTCTCTGAGCCATGGTAGTCGGAACTCTCCATCAAGGCAGACTGGGGATATATGTCACGAAGTCGCATATAGACTCCCACCGGTGTATAGAGATCGGCGAGAATCTTGCGAGTCTTTGTTGTATAATTGAATCTACTCATATTTTAAACGATAAAAAAATGAAGCCTATTGCATAGACACATGAAGCAGGCTTCAATGACCAACGAAGCCTATTTCAAAGCCGCATGAAGCAGGCTTCGCTTGATGATGAAGCTTAAAGCCTCTAATTTTAAAAATCTCCGTATTCTTTAGCCATTTCCTTATGACTCAAGTAGGTCTCCACGTCCTTGTCACCACGTCCAGAAACTGTGAGCACAACGACATCGTCCTTCTTGAATTTCATCTTCTTCAAGGCAGCCACAGCATGGGCACTCTCGATAGCAGGAATGATACCCTCCATACGGGTCAACTCATATCCAGCATAGATAGCCTCATCATCTTTGATGGCAAGCACATGACTACGGCCACGGGTAGCCAAGTCGGCATGCATTGGTCCGATGCCAGGATAATCCAAACCGGCACTGATGGTGAAGGCTTCTTCTATCTGTCCGTCTTCGGTCTGCATCACGAGGGTACGTGCACCATGAATGATACCTTCTGTACCGCAGTGCATGGTAGCAGCCGTATAGTTGGTATCGATACCATGACCGGCAGCCTCAGCCAAGTAAATCTGCACACGCTCGTCATCGATATAGTGATAGATGGTACCCGCAGCATTGCTTCCGCCACCCACACAAGCGATAAGATAGTCAGGATAATCACGGTCAATCTTCTCTTCCAACTGCCATTTCAGTTCCTCTGAAATCACACTCTGCATCTTTGCTACGATATCAGGGTAAGGATGTGGACCCATCGTACTGCCCACAATATAGAAAGTATCCTGAGGATGACAGCACCAGTCGCGGATAGCTTCTGAACAGGCATCGCTCAAGGTCATATTACCCGTTCTTACAGGATTAACCTTAGCACCCAACATCTTCATACGTTCCACATTGGTATGCTGGCGCTCAACGTCGGTAGCACCCATGAAGATTTCGCACTTCATATCCATCAGAGCGCAGACCGTAGCTGTAGCCACACCATGCTGACCGGCACCAGTCTCGGCAATGATACGGGTCTTGCCCATCTTCTTTGCCATCAGAATCTGACCGATGGTATTATTGATCTTATGAGCACCAGTATGGTTCAGGTCTTCACGCTTCAGATAGAGCTGGCATCCGTACTTCTCACTCATGCGCTTGGCATAATAGAGAGGTGAAGGACGACCCACATAATCTTTCAGCAGAGCGTAATACTCTTTCTTGAATTCCTCACTCTCGATGATAGGCTTGTAAGCCTCCTGGAGTTCTGTCACACATTTATATAATATCTCTGGCACGTATGCGCCACCGAATTTTCCAAAAAATCCTTTATCGTCAACTTGATACATCGCAATCTAATATTAAATGACAAATGACAAATGTTAAATGACAAATGTTAAATGACAAATGACAAATGTAAAATGTTAAATGTTAAATTAGGCTTTCGCCCTTGAGTCACAAACGAAACTGATGAAATCTTCACTCTTCGTTCTTCACTCTTCACTTAATTTTTGAGTGCCTCGAAAAGCAGGTCGAGCGCCTTATCCGGATTACCCACTTCATTGAGTAATGTCACGAATTTACTTCCAATGATAGCACCGGCTGCATTGTCCTGTGCACTGGTCAGAGTCTGCTTGTTACTGATTCCGAAACCAATCATACGAGGGTTGCGGAGATTCATACTGTTGATATGATTGAAATAAGCGAGTTTGGCATCACCAAAACTACTCTGTGCTCCTGTGATGCTGGCAGAACTGACCATATAGATGAAACCATCGGTATGCTCATCGATGAATCGGATGCGCTCCTCGCTGGTCTCCGGTGTAATCATCATGATGACACGGATGTCATACTTGTCGGCAATCGGCTTCACCACTTTCAGATAGTCATCGAAAGGAAGGTCTGGAATGATGGTGCCACTCACACCGCTCTCCACACAACTCTGGAAGAAAGCCTCGATGCCATAGTGCATGATAGGGTTGAGATAACCCATCAGAACCAATGGCAATTGCACTTCATCCTTGATGGCCTTGAGCTGCCCGAAGAGCGCCTTCACGGTCATTCCGTTCTTCAAGGCTTTGGTACCTGCACTCTGGATGACTGGTCCGTCAGCCAAAGGGTCACTGAAAGGAATGCCCACCTCAATCATATCGATACCATGGCGTTCCATGGATTTGATGACAGCACCTGTGCCCTCGAAGGTTGGACAACCGGCACAGAAATACAAGCTCAAAAGCTTGCGGTCTTTATTGTTTGCAAATAATGCATTTATCTTATTCATTTTTTGTTTTTTTACTTTTTTACCTTTAAGAGCAAGAATGCTCTTTTTACCTTTTTACCTTTAAAAGTAAGAATGCTCTTTTTACCTTTTTACTTTTTTTACCTTTTTACTTTTAAAAGGAATTTCCTGAGTTTCTCTACATCTTTCAGAGCAGGTTCGATTTCAAATTTCGAATTCAAATCGATACCGATACACTTCGGGTGCTGAAAGGCTTTCAGCCGTTCTACATCTTCCGGTCCGATACCGCCACTCAGGAGGAATGGGGTCTCGCCATCGTACTGCTGCAGAACTTGCCAATCAAACTGCTCACCACTTCCACCGACCGTCTTACATTTGGTGTCGAAAAGGAAGAGGTCAACAGCGCCTGCATACTCCTTATATTTCTGGATATCCTCGGCTGAGCTTACGCTGATAGCCTTGATGATCCTGATATTGGGTTTGATGTCGGGATCGATGGTAGCACGGAGATTCTCGATGGTTTCACGAGGTTCATTACCATGCAACTGGATGTAGTCGAGACGGTAATTATAGACACGTGTCACGATGTTCTGGGGCATATCATCCACAAAGACTCCCACCCTTGCTGGTTGCTTTTGAGTCTCAGCAGTCTTACGCGCCATCGCAAGTTCGATACGCTCTTCCGAGTAGTCTGGTATAATGCCAGCCTTGCTGCTAATCATCTGCACAAACCGCGGTGACTTCGGATAGAAGATGAATCCTATCATATCAACCCCGAGTTGGGATACTTCGCGAATGTTATCGGCATCACGCATACCACACACCTTAACCAACATTTTATCTGTATTCATTTCTCTTTCTTTTTTCTCGTTAGTATTTTCATCTGAACTCACCATTGATTTCCAGTTGTTTCAGAAAATCCGCAAGTCCTTGTCCCGGGTCAGCCTGTTTCATAAACTGCTCTCCCATCAGGAAGCCACGGAAACCGCCTTCCTCACGGAGCCTTTTGACAACTTCCGGATTGGAGATACCGCTTTCGCTGACTCTGCACACATCCTTCGGCAACTGCTCTGCCAGGCGGAAACTGTTTTCCACATCGGTAACAAACGTACCGAGATTGCGATTGTTGATGCCATACATATCAGGTTCGAGTTCTGCATATTCGAAATCCCGGTCGTTGTGCATCTCCAAGAGTACTTCCATTCCGAGTTGGTGCGCCATATCAAGAAGACGCTTACATTCCTCTTTCGTCAGACAGGCTGCTATCAGGAGTACGGCAGAAGCACCGCAATATCTCGCCTGCAGGAGTTGGTATTCCTCGATAACGAAGTTCTTATATAATATAGGTATATGAACCCCCACGTGGCGAGCCTCCTGTATAAACTCATCATAACCGCCGAAGTAGTCGATATCGGTAAGGATGCTGAGAGCAGAAGCTCCATTCTCCTGATAAGCCAACGGGATGATACTTGCCTTACCCTGCTCCTTGATCCATCCCTTGGACGGCGATTTTCTCTTAAACTCAGCGATGATACCCGTAGAGGACTCCATCAGTGCCTTGCGCATGCTGCCTCCAGGTACCAGTCCGTCATCCGCCTGCATCTTCTGTTCCGTCAGGGAAATCATCTGCCGAGGTTGGATGAAGCGCTTGCGCTGTTCTATCTCGATTCGCTTATGAGCGACAATCTCTTCTAAAATATCAGCCATATCCTACCTTTTTACTTTTTTACCTTTAAGAGCAAGAATGCTCTTTTTACCTTTTTACTTTTTTACCTTTTTACCTTTTTACCTTTTTACCTTTAAAAAAGCCTTTAACTATTCAGTTCTACAAATTTCTTGAATGTAGCGAGTGCCTTGCCACTATCGATGCTCTCTCGTGCAATCTCCACGCATTCCTCTATACTCTTCTGTCCCTTCTCCATAGCCTGAATACCGAAGGCGGCATTGGCAAGTACGATATTCTTCTGGGCAGGCAATGCACGGTTCTCAAGTACGGCATCAAAGATGTCCTTTGCCTCTTCCTCAGTAGCACCACCTCTAACTTCCTCAGGTTTAGCAATTTCAAAACCAAGATCCTGTGGCTTGAAGATGCGCTCATAATGATTGGTCGTTACCTTGAAATCACTGGTCAGGGAAATCTCATCGTAACCGTCGATGCTATTTACAATACCATAGTCAATACCTAATTTCTGATAAACCTGATTATAGAGTCGCATCTGGTCCAGGTTGGCAACACCGAGCAACTGGCATTTAGGCTGACTTGGATTAACCAGTGGACCGAGGAGATTGAATACGGTTGGGAATTGGAGTGCCTTACGGATAGGACCTACAAACTTCATTGCCTTGGCAAAGAGTTGGGCATGGAGATAGACGATACCAGCCTCATTGATAGAACGGTTCAACTTATCCAAATCATCAGTAAACTGCACTCCATGGTTTTTGATGACATTTGAAGCACCGCTCACAGAAGTAGCCGCATAATTACCATGCTTGGCAACCTTATAACCAGCACCAGCAATGACGAAGCAAGCGGTAGTAGAAATATTGAAAGTATTCTTGCGGTCGCCACCTGTACCAACCACATCAATGTATCGGTCGCAATCTAAGATGGCAGGAACGCCGGTAGCCAAGATACCATCACGGAAACCCAACAGTTCATCTACGGTAACGCCTCTCATCTGTAAACCGGTAAGCAAAGCAGTAATTTGCTCCTCAGGGAACTCACTCTTGGTGATACCCACGATGATATTCTTGGTTTCCTCACGGGAAAGTTCCTCGTGATTCAACATTCTGTTCAAAATGTCCTTCATTTCCATAATTTATTCTCCTATATTTTATTTTTTTATTTTCTATTCCCAATCCCCCATTCCTGAGGTAAAAATATGAAAAAAGGCCTGTCGTAAGTACGGCAGGCCTAAGTTATATCATGGATTCATATCCACGCACGGCTTATCGTCTCACGACTTTTTAAATCTTGAGATACGCCACCACCATGCTGTTGAAGATACGAATGTTGTCATCATATTGTTTATTTTTTAATTCAATTGCAAAAGTACACTTTTTCTATCAAACTACAAACTTTTTGGCGAAAAATTTTAGAATTTAACAGAAATAAGTAATTAAAAGCTACTTTTGGGAGTAAAATCAAGTGTTTAGAGGCACTATACATTATTATATATAATAAGGCAAGAGTCATGTTGATGAGAAAAAAAAGATATTTCAAATGTAATAAAGTAGAAAACCTTACGTTATACTAATAAAGATGAAGAAGCAAACTGAATCTTAGTATCATTATATTAACTATCATAACAGTAACGCCTATGAAGCAAGTTTTTACTTCCGAAGAAATGAGACCATCCAAAAGGACGATCAGCATTATCAAACAGATAGCATACACCTATCGAACGATCAAGAGGAATGGTAAGTACGAGGTGTACTGTCTTAACTAACGAACTCAAAATATGAAGACATTGGTATCACCATCTTTGCTTTCAGCCAATTTCCTGGATCTGAGAAGCGAAGTTGAAATGATCAATCAGAGTGAAGCCGACTGGCTCCACATGGACATCATGGATGGGGTATTCGTGCCCAATATCTCTTTTGGTTTTCCTGTTCTTGAAGCCGTAGCCAAGGTTTGCAAGAAACCTCTTGATGTGCATTTCATGATAGCACATCCGGAAGAATACATCGAGCAGACTGCCAAGACTGGTGCCATGATGATGAATGTACATTATGAAGCATGTACCCACCTGCACCGTACCATCCAGCAGATTCATGCAGCTGGCATGAAAGCGGGTGTCACGCTGAATCCATCTACTCCTGTCTGCGTACTGGAAGATATCATCTGCGATGTAGATATGGTACTGCTGATGAGTGTAAATCCTGGATTCGGAGGGCAGAAGTTTATCGAGAACACCATCAAGAAGGTGGAAAGACTGAGAAAACTCATCAAGGAATCACACTCCAACGCCCTCATCGAAGTGGATGGTGGTGTACAGGCAGAAACTGCCCCACGCCTGGCAAAGGCTGGAGTTAACGTACTGGTAAGTGGAAGTTACGTGTTTAAGAGCACAGATCCTATTTCCACCATCCATGCCCTTAAAGAATTGAAACAGCCAGAGGATTAAACCTCCGGAAATAACATATCCAATACTAGTCTAACTGAAGATATACGTCATGCTTCTTAGCCATTCTGCGAAGATTGAGAAGAGCATAGCGCATTCTTCCAAGACTGGTATTGATACTTACACCTGTAGCCTCAGCGATTTCCTTGAATGAGAGTTGCTGATAGTAGCGCATATACACTACTTCACGCTGTAAAATAGGCAACTGATCCATCATCTTTCTGACATCTGAAAGAACCTGGATATTAATCAAATTAACTTCTGCATTTGTTTCCAACAAATCTTCACCACTGATATTAGACAGATCATTGTCGTCATTCGATTCAACGACATACTTATAGCGCTGACCACGATACATATCCATCAAGACGTTATGGGCAATACGCAACAACCAACCTCCGAATTTTCCGTTTGCAGAATATTCGTGGTTCTGAAGTTTGCTTACCACCTTCAAAAACGTTTCCTGGAAAATGTCATTAGCCACCTCTTGATCACGCACAAAGAACATGATGTATGTAAACAACTTCACTTCATTGCGTGAAAGCAGTAAGTCAAAGGCACGATTGTTACCTTCGACATAAAGAAGGGCCAACTCCTCGTCGGTCAAATCTTGTAGATTTCTCATTTCTTAATCCTCTTATTTTTAATTAAGTAAATGTCTAATCAATAGGCTATTTTATTTAAGAATTGCACAATATAAGTTAATTATCGTTGGCAAAGATAATAAAATTCTGAGAAACCACCAAAATTTTAACATAAAAAAAGGTTGGTTACAGGACGTAGCCAACCAGAAATGAATACTTTGAAGCAAACGTCTTCAAAGTATTACGGGTGCAAATATACGTCTTTTTCCGATTATCACCAAACTTTTTTAAGGCAAAATCACTTTTTTAACATTGTGTGCGTGTACATTACAAAATAAAATCGTATCTTTGCAGTATCTTTATAAAAGATAAGGTTCTAAACCAAGCTAAATCAAAATTTAATATAAATCTACAAACAGAACAACAAGCATGAGACACTTAAAAACGTTGCTGCTTGCCTTACTTATCTTCCCTACCCTCGCTTTTGCATCGGGATGGAACGACCAGGAGTACAAGCAGATCGAACAAAGTATTCTAAAGCCTCAACTTCATGAGCGCCAGTTTGTCATCTCTTCTTTTGGTGCCAAGACCAATGCGTCTGCAGCCCAAAACCAGAAGGCTATCAACCGACTCATCTCTCTGGTATCCAGAAAAGGTGGCGGTAAGGTAATTGTACCGAAAGGAACCTGGAACACAGGGGCCATCGAAATGAAAAGTCATGTCAACCTCGTTCTCGAGGAAGGTGCGACGCTGAAATTCGCTTTCGATACCAATCTCTATCCACTCGTCCGTACCTCTTGGGAAGGTCTGGCTTGCTGGAACTATTCTCCATGCATCTATGGCTACAAAGTGACTGACATCGCCATCACGGGTAAAGGTACCATCGACGGTGGTGGTAACAACGAGACCTGGTGGCCTATGAATGGGCATCCACGTTTCGGTTATCAGGAAGGCATAACCAAGGAAGCACAGCGACTCGGCTCACGTGCCAAATTGCTGAAACAGGCTGAAGACGGTGTGCCTTTCGACGAAAGAAAATTCGGTAAGGGACAAGGGCTGCGCCCACAGCTCGTCAACTTCGTACGTTCTGAGCGCATCCTCATCCAGGGTGTCAAGATGCTCAACTCTCCTTTCTGGGTTATCCATCCTCTGCTCTCCAAGAACATCACCGTAGATGGTGTGACCATCTGGAATGAAGGTCCTAATGGTGACGGATGCGACCCAGAGGCTTGCGAGAATGTGCTCATCCAGAACTGTATCTTCCATACCGGCGACGACTGTATTGCCATCAAGAGCGGACGCAACAATGATGGTCGTCTCTGGAACCAACCTTCCAAAAACATCATCATCCGCAACTGTAAGATGGAAGATGGACATGGCGGTGTGGTTATCGGAAGTGAAATCTCTGGCGGATGCGAGAATGTATATGCCGAAGATTGCGAAATGGACTCTCCTCACCTCGACCGCATCCTGCGCATCAAGACCAACAACTGCCGCGGTGGTGTCATCAAGAACATCAACATGCGCAACGTCACTGTGGGGCAATGTAAGGAAGCTGTCGTAAAGATCAACCTCGATTACGAGCCAAAGGAGATCTGCTATCGCGGTTTTGAACCAAGCGTATCTCAGGTGTATGTGGAAAATGTAACCTGCAAGAAGAGCAACTATGGTGTGCTCATCGTTGGTCGTGACCAGGTAGAGAACGTAACTGATATCACCGTCAAGAACTGTAAGTTTGATGGCGTCATCAAACAACCTGTCAAGATTACCGGCAAGACCCGTGATGTGAAGTTCGACAATCTCCTCATCAACGGTTCCCTCGTTCTCAACAAGGAAGACCGTCCATACCAGGCATACAGCGAGTGGCTTACCCATAGCGAGATGAGCCGTGTGGCTCATCCATACCTGCTTGATTTCAGCAGCAAACCTAAGTGGAGCTACGTGATGGGCATCGAGATGGAAGGTATGCTCGACACCTATTTATATTATAAGGACAACAAGAGCACTTTCAAGGGCAAGGATACTGAAGCCAACAATGAGGCTATCCTCAACTACCTGAAGGAATACCCTGCCAAGATGATTGACGAACAGGGCAATATCACGGGGTACAAGTACGAGGATTTCAATCTCGACAATGTTCGCACGGCTAAATTCATCCTCCGTATGCACAACCTCTTCCCTTCTGAGGGTACCGACAAGGCACTGAAGACACTCTTCAAGCAGTTGCAGAAGCAACCTCGTACCAAGGAAGGTGTTTATTGGCACAAGGCTATCTATGCCAACCAGGTTTGGCTCGACGGTATCTTTATGGGCTTGCCTTTCTACTGCAACTATGCGGTGCAGACCATGAAACCAAAGAAGGCAAAGAAATACCTCGATGATGCCGTTGACCAGATAATCAAGACTGACAAGCGTACATACGATGAGAAGACTCAGCTCTGGAAACATGCTTGGGATGAGACGCATCAGCAGTTCTGGGCTGACAAGGAAAATGGAAAGAGCCAGCATACCTGGGCAAGAGCCTTGGGATGGTATGTGATGGCAATGACCGAATGTCTCGATGCAATGCCAGAGGACTATGCCCGCCGTGGTGAAGTGATCGAACTGCTCAACAAGGCGATGGCAAGTGTCGTGAAGTATCAGGATAAGAAAACCGGTGTATGGTATGATGTGATGGACGTAAAGGATCCTCGCAACTATCTGGAGAGTACAGCATCCAGCATGTTTGCCTATGTACTTCTGAAGGGTTATCGCAAGGGTTACCTCGCAGAACAATATCGTGATGCCGGCATCAAGGCTTACAAGGGAATCTTGAAGGAATTCATCCAGGTGAACCCTGACAAGACCATCAGTCTGACCAAGTGCTGCAGTGTAAGCGGTCTCGGTCCTGGCGATGGCCCATACGTAAAGAAGCCAAACTATAAGCGTGACGGAAGCTTTGAATATTACATGAGCGAACCAATCCGTGACAATGACCCTAAGGGTGTAGGCCCATTTATCTGGGCAAGTTTGGAGATAGAACAGCAGGGCCTAAAGGCAGAATAACTTGCTGATATAGAGCTACCTGAACGCACAGGAGAACTATAATACACAGAAAATTCAGAAAATACTGAGGTGGAAAAGGACTTATTAATGTTCTTTTCCACCTTTTTTTGTGCTTTTTGGTATATTCATCAAATTTTAATACGTTTTTTGAAACAACCAATTCATATTTTTACTATCTTTGCATTGTGTATAGGAATACACCCCATTCGATGTTCTTACACAGCACCATGTGGGTGTTAGGACTTTCACAAGAGATAATCAACTATATTACTAATTTTAAATCTTAAAGTTTATGAAGAATTATTTACGCTATGCATTTATCGCCGTATTGGCATTTATCGCCAACATGGCATTCGGTCAGGCTTACAAAACGTTGACATTCCCTGACGACAACAAAGCCGACAACAAAGTAGGAGGTTACGACAAGACATGGACAGCAAAAATCGGTACAGACACCTGGTCTATTGTTAACTTCAACAACAACAATTGGAACAACAATTGGAAATGGATAAAATGCGGTGGAAAGAAAGCTGCATTAGTAGGAACCATCACTACGGATTTTGCTATTGACGAAGCAATATCTTCTGTTGTGGTAAATATCGATAGAATAACAACAGCTTACGTGAACTCTATCAAACTTGAAGTTACATCAGACAAAGAAGGAAAAACAGTTCTCGAGACAGTCAACCTCGAAAAGATTGCAGCAGGAGACGCAGTCTTTACAATAAAGACTCCTAAAGAGAACTGCTACTACAAACTGTTATTCGATTGTGACAAAGGTTCTAGTAACGGTTTAATAACTGTAGTAAAGGTAGAATATTACAAGAAAGGAACAAGTCCTGACATTGTAGATATCTCCAACACACCAGAAACAGCTTATACTGTTGCAAAGGCAAAGGAACTGATTGATGCAGGAAAAAGTTTATCTACTGAGGTTTACGTAAAGGGTATTATCACAAGTGTCGGAACACTCAACACCCAATTCAACAGCTTATCATACAAAATTTCAGATAATGGTGAAGCAACCAACGAACTGGAAGTTTACAGCGGAAAATATTTTGGCGGAGAAGGTTTCACATCTGCAGACCAACTCAAGGCTGGTGATGTTGTTATCATAAAGGGCAAGTTGAAGAAATTCAATAATAAATACGAGCTTGACATGAACAATCAGCTCTACTCTCTGAATGGCCAGACTACAAACATTAAAGACATTACAACCGATGCAGCAGACGCTAATGCTCCTGCATTCAACCTCGCAGGTCAGAAAGTAGGTAAGGCATACAAGGGTGTCGTTATTAAGGCTGGCAAGAAGTTTATCCAGAAGTAAAAGTAAACAAAATAATCTGATAGGATACAATTCCATTCATCAGATCCCCTAACATCAAATCCCAGTTTCACGTTGTAACAGACGAGAAACTGGGATTTTTTATTCTCTACATTCAATCACTACCATTCACACTTCATCATAACGCATCACTCTCTCATCTTTAAAACTGCTAATCCTATGTAAACTAATTTTTCCATAAACTGCATTTTTTATTGAAGCCGAATTTTTCTTCCCTGCCCAAGGAAAATTTATTGCGTGGGCAAGGAGAAATTATTGCTTGCCCACGCAAAAATGAAAGTGGGGTAAGGGTTGGAAAAACAGAACCGCTTGAAGAAAACTCATTTTGTCATAAAAATATATAAAAGAAAAGGAAAACTCCACTTATTACATATTTTATGCTTAACTTTGTCAAGATATTAGTTTCAAAACAAATTATCAGATAAAAAGAATCTAACAAAATAACATACTGAAACAAATGAAACAGAAAGTTTTTACACTATTGGCAGCTTCGCTCATCAGCGCAGCATCCATGGCACAAGCCCCTGCCTTTCCTGGAGCCGAAGGTCACGGAAGATACGTAACGGGTGGTAGAGGCGGCAAAATCGTACACGTAACGAATCTCAATGACAGCGGAACCGGCTCTTTCAGAGAGGCAGTCAAGTCGGGCAATAAGATCATCGTCTTCGATGTGGCGGGAGTGATTGCGCTGAAGTCTGACCTTAAATTCGCAGACAATATCACGATTCTTGGACAGACTGCCCCTTCGCCAGGCATCACCCTGCGCTATTATACGGTTCAACCGGGTAGCAACAACATCATCCGTTTCATTCGCATTCGCCGTGGACAGGAGAAGAACATCAACGACGGAGCTGATGCTTCATGGCAACGCAACAAGACCGGCATCATCTTCGACCACTGCTCCTTCAGCTGGAGTATCGACGAGGTGGCTTCGTTCTATGACAACAACAACTTCACCATGCAGTGGTGTACTGTAGCCGAAAGCCTCACCAACCCTGGTCACTCCAAGGGTGCTCATGGCTATGGCGGTATCTGGGGCGGTAAGTTGGCAAGCTTCCATCATAACTTTGTAGCTCATCTCATGAACCGTGGTCCTCGATTCAATGGTGCCAGATATGGATGGACAGGCTATACTTCCAACAAGGAATACAGCACCTACAAATGGCAGAACACCGTGCAGGCAGAGAACGTCGATTTCCGCAACTGCGTGATGTATAATGCACAAGGAACTTGCTATGGCGGTCCTGGTGGTGGACAGATCAATATCGTTAACAACTACTACAAGGCTGGTCCCAGCCATAGTTTGAAAGGTACAACTCTGAATGGACTCAAAGTAGATGTGAGCACAGGTAAAGAGCGAGGAAGCCAAGACCGTATCACACTTGTTACACTTTCTACACAGAGTAACTCCGACAAAAATCATCCAGAATTATACGACATGACCAGTCGTTATTACATTAATGGTAATACGACCGAGACCACCAAAGGCTCAAAAACTACTAACAAAGACTGGAAAGGTGTCAGCTATGACAAGGGCGTTCCAAGCCTGAACGGCGAATACTATAGTCCGGACGCCAACAACTACTATGGCGATGCAGTGGCTCATACCACCATCAGCGGCAAGTCGTGCGTCAAAATCAAGATGGACGAACCTGCTCCAACAGGACAAGTAACCACCCACTCTGCTGCCGAAGCATACGAAAAGGTTTTAGCCTATGTGGGAGCATCCCTCTATCGCGACGAAATAGATGCTCGATACATGGAAGAAGCCAAGACGGGTACCGCTACTTACAAAGGTAGCATCACCAACTCTCCAGGTATCATCGACAAGGTATCAGATGTAAAAGGATATACGGAAGCGAACTTCGGAACAGGCACACGTCCTGCAGACTTTGATACAGACAAGGATGGCATACCTGATGAATGGGAAAAGGCGAATGGTCTGAATCCAAACGACGCTTCCGATGCCCTCACCTACTCGCTCGACAAAAAGGGTTATTATAAAAATATCGAAGTCTATGCCAACTCTCTAGTAGAGAATATCATGAAGGCAGAAAACCAGGATGCCCTTTCAGGAGTAGATGAGTATTATCCAACTACCGTTTCCACCGGAATTTCTCAGATAGAGAATGACCAGGAAGTAGGCAATAACGCCATCAAATCCATCACCTACTATACCCTGAATGGTATAAAGTTACCCACTCCCAATAAAGGAGTAAACATCAGAAAGATAGAATTGGCGAATGGGACAATAAAGACTGACAAGGTTATCAAATAGGATAACCTTGTCGGAACCATACCATATCATAGAAAAAGATAGATTATATCGCAAGATAAAACAAATAAAAATCCCCTGCCAGCATATTGCCGACAGGGGGTAACTAAACTATATCCTTAAACCTATGATTAACCTTTTTACGCTTTCAAAAGGAAATTATTTATTAATGAACTTTTTACCATTCTTGATAACAATACCCTTAGCATCATTTGCAACTTTCTGACCTAAGAGATTGAATGTTGCGCCATCCTTAGAAGACTTTGGAGCTTGGATATCAGAAATGCCAGTAGTGCCAGCAGCCACGAATTCAAAACCATAGAAATTGATACTACCTATTGGATAAGTGATAGACACATCACCCGCTTTTACTGCAACAGAGACAGCCGGATAAACTTTCTTAGCTACCTCTACTCCATCAACCAGCATGTTAACAGAAACAGCCTCTGACTCTAAGAGTATCTTATTAGCCAATTCTGCATCATTCTGTGTCAATATAACATTACGGTTTGTAGCAGAAGAAGATCCTGTACGAGCATATACTTTAAGAGTACCATCTGAAGGCAAAGTAAGAGTCAAATTATTCTTTGATGAAGACTTTCCACCAGATTTCAATCTTTTATCAAACTTCTGATAAGAATCAGCAGTACCAAAATAAGCCGAATTCGGATCTACAACAAATTTAGCAGCAGTATCAACAACTTTCAACACCAAACCTTTAGTAGAAAAAGTTGCAGGCACAGAACCAGCTGCATAATCAGTATCGAACGACAAAGTCTGAGCGTTCATACTTGCTGCCATAGCGACAGCGGCAATAAGAGTAAAGAATTTCTTCATAATCGTTACGTTTTAAGTTTATTAATCTGTAATTTGTTTGAATATTTAAGTTATTAGCTTATTTTCGCTTGCAAAAGTAACACATTATCTGATAAAATAGAACAGAAAAGTAGAGAAATCTCACGCAAACGATTACGTGCGTTTCACCGGTATCTTATATACATATTACAGATATTTGTTGTATTTTTGCTGCGGAAATCTACTTGAGCAAACAAGTAAACTACACAAGCATAAATATACAAACATCATAAATTCAAACCTAAAAGTAACAAACAATGAAAAGAAATCTACTGAGATTCGGACTGCTTAGTCTGTTACTTGTCTTTGCATGCATTGCAAAAGCACAAGATGTTACTGCTATTTGGGACTTCCAGAACAACAAGCCAGGAGGAATCAACGCAGCAACTAATTTTGAAGGCAAAACTGGTGAGGTAAACTCAACAATGGATGGCATCACTATGCGCGTTGATGCAACAACTGGCAAACTCACGGGAAGAACAAGTGATGCCCAGTTTAATGCAGGCACAAAACTTCAGATTCCAGTGAAGTCTGCCAAAGATGTAGTCACAGTGACAAGTTATCCTAACTATCACAATTATACGGTAGGTGGTATTGCAGCAACTACAGATGTAACAGAACACAAAGCCACTTCTGCAGAAGTAACTCAAGGCTATGTTGAAGTAATAGCAACAGCCACCAGTTACCTCTATCAGATAAAGGTAGTACAAGCAAGTGCTATTCAAGAAAAGGCACTCTACTCTACTGATTTCACTAACTGGAAAGAAATCGACCGCAGTAAAGCTACAGACGAAGTGGTAAACGTGAAAACCCTCTACAGCAAGGAGGAACTCAGCTTTACATTCAACGGTGTAGGTGTTTATCCAACAGGTACCAACACTAAGTTCCCAGAAGTTACCGGTTTCATGCAGACAGCCAAATATACTGGCGAATACAAGGCTGCAGAACCTAACGTAGTAACATCTGCTTTGGCTAACATCACCAAGATTACACTGCACCAGGCTGCTACCGGCGGCAAACGTGGTATCAAGGTTTCTGTCAAAGGTGACGGCGATGAAGACTGGGTAGTAATCCACAACGTATCTATCGCAAAAGCAAGTGGTGAGGATCTGACACTCGACGTAAACCGCACCAATTGTCAGATCAAGTTTGAGAACTTTGCTCTCGGTCAGAACGCTTACGTTACCGACCTGACTATCTATGGCAATGTAGATATGAGCAAGACTCCAATGCTCGGAAGTTTCAGCCTCAACGGAGAAAAATATCAAGCAGTAGATATCTTCAACGAGGATGCTACAGGCAAGCAATTGGCAACTATTCTTGTCTCAAAGAAGGCGAATCTCATTTCAGAGACCAACCCTCTGACAGAAATCACAGCAGACAACGGAACCATCAAGAGTACAACCTATACTACTACCGGAGAGGGCAACAATCAGGAAACAGTCGTTTCAATCGTGGTAGAAGCTAATGGTGATGAAGCAATATACGAGTTGACTGTAGGCTTCAAGCCAGACTTCACCCTCACCTATTATGATATAGACGAAACAACAGCTATCGGCACCCAAAAGGTTGAGCAGGATGCTACAATCGCTTCTTTCGATAAAGAGGCAGAAGGAAAGGTGACCGTAACTGACGGAAAGAAATTCCGCGGCTGGGCAACATCTGTAAAGCAGGATGAAAAGAAATATACGACATCATCAGTGATTACATCAGATACAAAACTCTATGCAGTCGTTACCGACATCGAAACAGCCAACACAACAGCTCGCTACGACTTCAATCTTCAGAAGGAAGGTTTCTGTGCAGACGACCATGAAGCATTCTGTGTAGAAGGCAATGGTAAATGGCACGATAAAACACATGGCTGGACTTTTGCTGCTGGTGACAAGATTAAAATCTTGATGGGTGGCAAGGGTTACCTCAAATTGGATCTCTGCCAATATTCAACCACAGGCGAAATCACATTGACAGACCCTAAAGGTAATAAGATTGCAAGTGTAGAGGCTAAGGCAAACAAGGATGGTATCAGCACAATCCTGCAGAACAGCTCTACAGAAAGTGGCGAGTACACACTTACATTCGCCGTTAATGCTTACCTCCACAGCCTTAGCATTGTGAACATGACAGAACCAGCCTATGCTCAAGATGGTAACTGGTACACAGTAAAGGCAGGCGATGCAAAGAGTTTCAGCACAACATTGGAAATCGTCAATGCAGCTAACGCAGCAACAGACGCTCCACGTTCATATATTTTCTTACCAGACGGAACATACGATTTGGGAGACAAGTGCCTCACTCAGATTAGCGGTAACAACATCTCTATCATCGGTGAGAGCATGGACAAAACCATCATCGTCAACAAGCCTGCTATCGAGAACGAGGGCATCGGTACCACCGCTACCCTTCTCAACACAAGCAACAACCTCTATATGCAGGACGTCACCCTACAGAATGCACTGGAATACTACAAGAGCGGTTCAGCCGGTCGTGCTGTCTGCCTCCAGGATCGTGGTACCCAGACCATCTGCAAGAATGTGAAGATGCTCTCTTACCAGGATACCTACTATAGCAATGAGCCAAACGGCAAGGGCCAGTTCTACTTTGAGGATTCAGAGATTCACGGCACCGTGGACTACGTTTGTGGTGGCGGCGATGTATATTTCAACCGTGTACTCTTCGTAAACGAGAGTCGCAAGGAAGGCGAAAAGAACGGTGAGGATGTGATTGCAGCTCCTAACAGCAAGAGTGAATGGGGATACATCTTCAAAGATTGTACCATTGAAAACAAAGCTGCAAACTTCAGTCTTGGTCGTTCATGGAACAATATCACTCGTCTTACCTGGCTCAACACAACTATCAATCAAAAGGATGAAATTCTGAATGATGACAAGAAGTACGCTTACTTCACCATCAATGCAATGGGCGATGCGATGGCAGACAAGTTCCGCCTTGATGTATTGAAGGATGCTGAAGGTAACGTATTCTCTCCTGCAGAGAAGAAAGTAATCTTCAAGAACTCTGATGCTACTAAGCAGAAGGCAGAAGAGAACATCATCCTGACAGAAGAAGCTGCAACATACACCCTCGATGCTGTATTCGGCGACTGGAAACCAGAAACTAAAGCAGCTCAGGCAACTGCCACGGCCACAACATTAAAGGACGGCAAACTTTCATGGACTGGTGATGCAAAGATGTATCTCGTAGCAAAAGATGGAAAATTCTATACGCTGACAACAGAGAATTCATTGACTGTAAATGACAACAAAGCATCCTTCACGGTTCGTGCTGCAAATGATATGGGTGGCTTCGGTACAGCAAACGGTACTGTTAGTACAGGAATCAATAGCACCATGACAACAGCAACAACAGTCATCAAGACAGCAATCTTTGCAGCTGACGGCACTCAACTCTCTAACCTCCAGAAAGGCATCAACATCATCGTAAAGACCTTCAAGGATGGAAGCAAGAAGACAAGCAAAGTGATTGTCAAGTAAGCAGAAGAAAAGAAACAGTTGTAGAAATATAATAGTACTTAATCGTCCCCAATAAGAGGAAACCGAATAAAACTCGACGTACTCTTGTTGGGGATTTATGTGTTTTATCAAATGTAATTCTATATATTTCTTTTAATTTCGCAAACGTTTACGTCATTTTTTTCTGAAAAAAGCATGATTATTAGAATTATTTTTCATAAATTTGCATACGAAACGAAGCAATCTAATTGTAATTTTAGTTTTTGCCTAGTCTACAAAATCATAAAAAAGAAAACTATTAAATATTAATCTAACCAAAAGTGTATGTCTGGTAATTTTAAAAAACTTAGATTTGCGCTCTTTGCAGCTACATTGACTATGTCAGCCAATGGCTTTGCGCAAACAGTGATCAAAGGTAATGTCACCGACAATACTGGTGAGCCTATCATCGGTGCTTCTGTCATCGAAGACGGCTCTGCTAGCAACGGCGGTGTTACTGACATCGATGGTAACTTCACCATCACGCTGAAAGGCAACAGTAAAAAATTGAAGGTTTCTTACGTAGGTATGAAACCACAAGTTGTTAACGTATCTGGCAAATCCGTTGTAAACATCAAACTTGAGGACGATGCTACAACATTGAATGACGTCGTGGTTATCGGTTACGGATCTGTTAAGAAAAAGGATTTGACTGGTTCTGTAGCTACAGTAAATAACAAAGCTCTTGAGGCTGTACCTGTAGCCAATGCTACAGAAGCTCTTCAAGGTAAAATGGCAGGTGTGCAGATTACAGCAACAGAAGGTTCTCCTGATGCAGAAATGAAGATTCGAGTACGTGGTGGTGGTTCTATCACTGGCGATAATACTCCTCTCTACATTGTAGATGGTTTCCCTGTAGAAAGTATCAGCGATATCCCTGCTTCTGAAATCGAAGATATTACAGTTTTGAAGGATGCTTCTTCAACAGCTATCTATGGTTCCCGCGGTGCAAATGGTGTAATCCTCGTTACTACTAAGAGTGGTAAAGAGGGCAAGGTAAACGTATCTTACAATGCTTACTATTCTTGGAAGAAAATGGCTAAGACCTTAAATACTCTTTCAGGTAGTGATTACGTAAAATGGCAGCGTGAATATGCACTCTTGCGTGACAATGAAGATAAATATACCAACCTCTTCGGTAATTGGGAAGATCGTGACCTTTATGAAAATGCAGCTGAGAATGACTGGCAAGATCAGGTATTCGGCCGTGTAGGTAACACATTCAACCACAACCTTTCTATTACTGGTGGTTCCGAAAAGACAAAATTCAATTTCGGTTATGCACACGTAAATGATAAGGCTATCATGCTCGGTTCTTCTTATCGCCGTGACAACTTGAGTTTGAAATTAAATCACAAGGTAAACAAGAAGGTTTCTGTAGATTTCTCTATGCGTTATTCTAATACACTTGTCAATGGTGCAGGTGCTAATGAGAGCAAGACCGAGGTTTCAACAGCAGACTCTCGTATGAAGAACGTTATGATTTACCCTATGTTCAACTTTGCTGACTTGAGTGACGGATACGATCCAGATCTTCAGTTGACAAACCCTATTACTTCTGTATATGATACAGATAGAAAGCAGAGCCGCCAGAACTTCAACATGAATGGTAGCTTCACATGGGAAATCATCAAGAACTTGAAGTTCAAGAGTGAATTCGGTTTGGATTGGTACTACAATACTGACAAGAAATACTATGGTACATCAACCTACAATGCACGTACTAATAGTGTTGATACAAAGGGTACACACCCTATGGCTTACTTCATCGACACTCAGCGTAAGACAGTCCGCAATACCAATACATTGAACTATGACTTTAAGAATCTTATCAAGAACAAAAATCATAATCTGAATATTCTCTTGGGTGAAGAGACTATCAACAAGAAGAGTAATGTCAACGAAGATAGACTGAATTTATTCCCAACAACATTTACAGCCGCTCAGGCTTGGGCTATGTCTTCACAGGGTACTCCATATTATGTAAACAAGTACAACAATGCAGATGACAACCTCTTGTCATTCTTCGGTCGTGCTAACTATAACTTTATGGATAAGTACCTTTTGAGTGCAACATTCCGTGCTGATGGTTCTTCTAAATTCTCTGAAGGAAATCGTTGGGGCTACTTCCCATCAGCAGCTGTTGCTTGGCGTATTTCATCCGAGCCATTCATGAAGAAGACAAATGACTGGCTTGATGACTTGAAACTCCGTTTCTCTTACGGTACTGCAGGTAACAACAACATTCCTGCTGACCAGACATCACCTATCTGGAGTTCAAGCAACTCTACATGGTTGAACCAATTCAATTCATTCTGGACAAGCGGTCTGGCATCTGGTCAGTCTGGTACTTTCGCTTCAAATCCTGATTTGACTTGGGAGACTACGATTACCCGCAATATCGGTCTTGACTTTACACTCTTCAAGAGTAAGTTGACTGGTAGCATTGAAGCATATTGGAATACAACCAAAGACTTGCTGATTGCTTTCCCTGTATCTGGTTCTGGTTATGACTACCAGTATCGCAATTTAGGCGAAACAGAAAACAAGGGTGTAGAAATCTCTCTTACATGGAACGCCATTAACAAGAAAGATTATGCATTGAGCATCAGTGGAAATATCGGTTTCAACAAGAACAAGGTGAAGACCTTAGGTTCTTTGGATCAATACAAAGCTTCTTCAAACTGGGCTTCTACCCAGATTCAGGACGACTACATTGTTAAACCTGGTCATTCTGTAGGCGAAATCTATGGTTATAAGGTTGCAGGTCGTTACGAAGTAAGTGACTTTGAGGGCTATGATGAAGTAAAGAAAAAGTGGATTCTCAAAGAAGGTGTATCTGATAACAGCAAGGTAATCGGTGCAAGCTATCTCCGTCCAGGTGCATTGAAACTCCAAAACATGAACGAAGGCGAAGGTGAAAACCAAGACTTTGTGGTAGATGACAATGATCGCGTTAAGATTGGTGATACGAATCCTGTTGCAACTGGTGGTTTCAATATCTCAGGTCGTCTCTACGGTTTCGACTTGAATGCTAACTTCACTTATAGCATCGGCAATGATGTTTACAATGCAAACAAGATTGAATACACTTCAGCTTCACAGTATTACTATCGTAACATGTTGGATATTATGGCTGACGGCAAGCGTTGGACTAATCTCAATGCAGATGGTACTCTCTGTAATGATCCTGAGCAGTTAGCTGCTATGAATGCAAACACAACAATGTGGTCTCCATATACCAATTATGTATTGACAGACTGGGCAATTGAAGATGGTTCATTCCTCCGCCTTGCAACAATCACATTGGGTTATACCTTGCCACAGACTTTAACAAAGCGTGTAGGTATCAACAGTTTGCGTTTCTATGCAACTGCATACAATGTATTCTGCATTACAGGTTACTCAGGATTTGATCCAGAGGTATCTTCTCGTAACAAGACAGCTTTGACACCAGGTGTAGATTATTCTGCATATCCTAAGAGCCGTCAGTTTGTTATTGGTTTCAACTTGAATTTCTAATAAGACACTACAATGAAACATATCATAGTTAAAACTTTTGCCGCTGTATTGATGGCAGGCGGTCTAACTTCATGTAGCGATTTTCTGAATCAAAGTTCAGATTCTTCCTTGGATGGAAAGAATATTTTCAGCACTTATGAGTATGCTGAAGGAACTATCGCTAATATCTACCAAGAATTCGGTGAGCAAAATTATCGTGCTCGTTCTGTATGGTATGGCTATAATACCGATGTTGAATTCTATGGTAACTCAAATAAGGCTGATGGTAAAGCTGATTTGGCAACATACAATGCACAAACTGCTAACGACCAGATGAATACAGCAACAGGTACTGACCTTTGGGCTAAAATGTATGCAGCTATCGAGCGTGCAAATCTTGCTATCAAAGGTTTAAGAGAACATGCAGATTTGTCTGATGCAAAAAACAAGCAGCTTTTAGGTGAGGCTCTTACTCTCCGTGCTCTCCAGTATGTAGATTTGATTAACATGTGGGGTGATGTTCCTGCACGTTTTGAGCCTGTAAATTCTGAAAACATGTACGCAGAACGTTCTGATCGTGACATTATCTACAAGCAGATTATAGCTGATTTGCAAGAAGCTCAGGACTTGTGCGCATGGCCTAACGAATTGGAGGCTACTCAAACTGTAGAGCGTGTTAATAAAGCCTTTGTTAAAGGTCTCTTAGCAAGAGTCTGCATGCAGGCTGCTGGTTATGCACAGCGTATGGATGGTGAGAACCGTTTAAGCACAGATCCAGAATTGAGTAAGGAAGTACTTTACCCTATTGCTCTTCAAGCTTGCAAGGATGTAATGGGTGTTGAAGGACAGTATGTTGCCTTGAAGTCTAACTTTGAGGATATCTGGAACAACAATGGTATCTCCGGTGATGTCATCGCAGCTGGTAGTGAATCATTGTTTGAGATTGGTTACAGCAACGCTCCAGCTCGTGGCCGTATGATGTACACATTCGGTATCAAGCATAACTCTGAGGATGAAATGACTACAATGAAGCAGGGTAGCCAGGTTGGTCCTGTCCCTACTCTTTATTTTGAGTATGACAAGAACGATACCCGTCGTGATGTTACCTGCTGTCCTTTCCAATGGAATAAAGGTAAACAAGAGTTGCAGTCATTCAAGAGTTGGAGCTTTGGTAAACTTCGCTATGAGTGGACCAACCGTTTGATTCCAGCTGGTAATGATGATGGTATCAACAAACTCTATATGCGTTATGCTGATGTTGTATTGATGCGTGCTGAATTGGAAAATGAATTGAATGGTCCTTCTGCAGCAGCTCCTTATCTCGAGAAGATTCACAAGCGTGCCTTGGGTGGTGACGTCAGCTCTTATATCAATCAAGTTTCTGCAAGTAAAGAAACCATGTTTAATGCCATCGTAAAAGAACGTGGTCTTGAGTTTGCTGGTGAATTTATCCGTAAGGCTGACTTGATTCGCTGGGGACTTCTGAAGACAAAGATGGACGAAGCTAAGGCAAAGATGAACGCAATTGTCAACTTGAAGGATTACGATGCAGAACATCCATATAGCCAATTATCAGGTCATGTTTACTACAAGCGTGTACCATATAGCTGGTCACGTGGAGATGTATCTTACACAACTGCTAATGCCAAATTGGTTATCTATGGTTTGAACTATGGTGAAACTGAATTGGATCCAGAAGGTTACACAGAATATGCTGACAGTAAGGGCGATGCTGCTACATGGATTAAGGCTACTTCGCTTGATGATGTCAAGGATTATCTTTATGTACAGGATCCTGACAAGCGTCAGTACTGGCCTATCTTCAATGTCAACCTCAATGACAATGCAAGTCTTAAAAATTACTCTTGGTATTAATAACTTCAAGACTATAAAAAAATGAAAAAGAATATTTTCTATATAAGTGCCCTTGCCGTAGCCTTGTGCTTCGGCAGCACGGCATTTACTTCATGCAGCGATCCTGATGATATCCAGGACTTAGTACTTGACAGAGTACTTTCTCCTACAGGCATCACTGCTCGTATTACCAACAACACTGATATTGTTGTTGACTGGAATGAAATGACAGGTGCTACAGCGTATGAAATTGAAGCCTATGCAGACAACAATGATTACGACAACAACGAACCAGCTGTAAAGACAACAACTACAAGCAACACATGTACACTGACTTCATTAATCGGTGAAACAGATTACTACATTCGTGTAAGAGCTCTCGATGAAAATAATGAAAACCGCAATTCTAAGTGGGTTGAAATTATGAAGACAACTAATCCTGAGCAAAACATGAACAAGGTAAAGTCTGGCGATATCCAAAGCAAGGCTGTTAAGTTGACATGGTTAGCTGGTCTTCAGGTTGATAAGATTATCTGCACTCCATCAAGTGCTGGTTCTACCGCAGAAAAAGTTACCTATACTCTGACAGCTGATGATATTGCAGCTGGTTCTGCTCTGGTATCTGGTCTTGACCCAGAAACGACTTATAAAGTAATTTTGAAGTTGGGTGAAAAGACTCGTGGTTATGCTACATTTACAACTAACATCGATTTCAGTGATGCTACAGTAATCACTCCATCTGATGATTGGGTAAGTGCTATTCAGAATGCTACTCCAGGTAGTAAAATTGCATTGGCTCCTGGTACATACCAGTTGTCTGGAACTAATCTGGTTATTTCAAACAGTGTAAAGATTGGTGCACAGAATTCTGCAAGCTTACCAATATTGAATGCAAACATCCACTTGACCAATGAGGCATCACTCATGCTCTATCAGGTTATCTTGGATGGTACAGGTAATTCAAACTCTGCTATCGAGTTTAAGGGTGCAGGCAGCTACAGCGAGTTGACCCTCAAGGGTTGTGAAATCCGCAACTTCGAAAACAAGAGTTTTATCTACAACAATGTTGCTGCTGTTATTGACAATATCACAATTGACAACTGTCTCATTCACCACATGGATACAAACAATGGACAGGATTTCATCGATAGCCGTAAGGGCGGTTGGAACAGCTTGAACGTAACAAATTCTACTTTCTATGAGTGTGCTCCAAAACGTCAGATCTTCCGTGGCGACGATGCATCTTCTTCTGTTAATGCAAAGATGGAAACTTACGTTGATAAGTGTACATTCTATAATGTTGGTAATGGTGGTTCAAACCACATGTTCTTCTACATTCGTTTCAAGGGTAATACAAATACCTTTACAAACAACGTAGTTGCTAACTTTATCAACAAACGTGGATTTAGCAATACGTCTGCATTGGGAACTCCAACATATAGCAACAACTATTATTATAATTGCTTGAATATGCTTGAACAAGATCCAAACAATACAGAAACAGGCTTGACTGCATTCGACAAGGAAGGTAAAGTTCTGGATGCAAATCCATTCAAGGACCCAAGCAATGGTGATTTCACAATCACAGATGAAATCTTGCAAACATACCAGTTTGGTGATCCAAGATGGTATTAAGCAAAAAACAAGATGAGTTATTGTATCGTTTGACCAGACCATACAAAGTGAGATAATTAAAGACTATACCCCTGGAGTATATTTCCTATGGGTATAGTCTTTTTTTTTGTTTTTGAACAAAACTATATTCAGCGAACATCTTAAAAATACTCATCTTTATATTTTTTGAAACTTTTCTTGGAAGTTACAGAAGAAAAGCGTATCTTTGCAGCAAGTATTAAGCAAATAAGAAATGACAATGAACGGAGAAAACTATATAAGATTTGACTGGGCGATGAAACGCCTGCTGCGCAACAAAGCTAACTATGTTGTGCTTGAAGGTTTTCTGTCTTCATTACTTGGAAAGAAATTTAAGATTCACCGCTTTCTGGAAAGCGAAAGCAACCAAGAAGACGAGGACGATAAATATAACCGAGTAGATATTCTGGCAGAAAGCGAAAACGAGCAGTTGTGCATCATTGAAGTACAAAACAGTCGAGAACAAACCTATTTCCATCGCATGCTCTATGGAGTTTCTAAAGCGATAACGGAATATATAGGTCTTGGCAAGCCATACGAAGCAGTCCGCAAGGTGTATTCCATCAATATCGTCTATTTTGAACTGGGACAAGGCAAAGATTATGTTTACCATGGCAAAACCGAGTTCGTCGGTGAACACGAACCACATGATACACTTAAACTCTCCATCCGACAGAATGAGAAATTCTTTGGTATCAAAGATGATAAATTGGAGTTAAGGAAGAGTCCTGGTGACTTGTTCCCAGAGTACTACATACTACGTGTCAATGATTTTGACAAGGTAGCAACTACTCCACTTGACGAATGGATTGAATTTCTAAAAACAGGTTCTATCAGTTCAAAAGCCACTGCTGCAGGATTACCAGAGGCACGCGAACGTCTGCGTGTAGATTCACTCTCTCAAAAAGACAAACAAGCCTATTTCCGCCATTTAGAAGCAGTTAGGCACATGAAGAGCCTCTTCGATACCAGCCGTGACGAAGGATATCAAGATGGTCTAACAGAAGGAAGAATCGAAGGAAGAGCTGAAGGAAGAGCTGAAGGAAGAGCAGAAGGAGAAAAAGAAAAGACCAAAGAAATCGCCCTCAAACTTCTTGCTTTAAATACACCAATAGACATCATTTCCCAATCTACAGGATTATCTATAGAGGAAATCAAAAAGATAAATTCATAAACACATAGAAAGTGCAATGTTCGACTTGAGCGTTGCACTTTTTTCTACTACGCAATCGTTTTCGTATTATTTTGAGATGATTATACCTTATATTATAAAGAATAGTTGTAATTTTGCCACAAATAAAATTTAGCCTAAATTACAATGAGAAAATCAATCATCAAAACTATCGTGCTTTCAGCACTCTTGGCTCTGCAAGGCATTGCCAAGGCTCAGACTTTTACTGGTATTACTTCTGAGCAAAATGCCCAGAATACTCCTGAAGGATGGACAGCAGTTGAATTACCACAAATGCCAGCCATCACATCAGCAAATACGTTTAACATCATAAACTATGGTGCCTCCACATCGGCAGCAGATAACACCAAAGCTATTCAGAAAGCCCTTGATGCTGTTCCTACTACTGGCGGTATGGTCGTAATTCCTGCTGGTACTTGGATGTTTGGCAGTACAGACCAGATGACCAGCAAGACAGAGGTGCTCAGCATCAAGTCTAAGACTGTACTCCACCTTTGCGCTGGAGCCACCTTGAAGCTCGTAGAATACGGCAAGGCTCCAAATAATAAGACTGTATTCATTGGTTGCAAGAATAAGAATCAAAGCGACATTGTCATAGAGGGTGAAGGCGAGACATCAATCATTGATGGACAAGGAACTCGATGGTGGCAGGCTCGCGACAACAAAGAGACTTTCAATCCAGGAGCTATGATCCGCTTCGAGAAAGGCAGCAGATTCCTGATTCGCAATCTCAAGATCCAGAATACTCCAGGTGTCAACATTACCTTAAGTAATAGCAATGGAGCCAACAATGGTACTGTTCATGATGTAACCATCTATAACCCTTCTTCTGAAACCAAAACAGAACAGCCTTCTCATAACACAGACGGTATCTCCATCTGGGGTCATCACATGAACATCTATAACTGCAACATCAGTACAGGTGATGACAACGTAGTTTGCGACAATGACGCACAGTATATCCACGTTTGGAACTGCGATTTCGGAACAGGGCATGGTGCTTCTATCGGTAGCTATACTAAGAACATCAAGCATGTATGGTTTGATAAGATTACCATGAATGGTACCACTGCAGGTATCCGCATGAAGACTGGTATCAATAGCGACGGTACCCTCCGTGGCGGTGGTGAGGAAGACTGGAAGTTTACTAACTTCACCATGACCAAGGTAAAGAACCCACTCTCTATCGACTGCTTCTACGACAAGAACTACAATAGCGATCCTGCTGTAGATAAGGCAAACGCAAGAGCTGTAGATGGCACTACCCCAACCTATAATGGTATTTATCTGCAGAATGTAAAGACTACAGATGTTTGCGATGGCAACGCCATCTTTTTTGTTGGTCGCCCTGAGAGCCACATCAAGAACGTGACACTCGACAACGTACAGATATCAGCCAAGAAGGGTATCGATATCCGTTTCGTGGATAATCTCGTATTCAAAAACAACTCCAAAATTACAGTAAGCAGTGGTGCTATCTGGCTTCAGAAATATGATTCATCATGGACAGATGAATGCAATGCAACCTCAACAGGTTCTACGGTTACAGATACAAAAGGTCCTTTCACCTTGAACTCAAAGACCCTAACTGATAAAACAGCAGGTTCTTTCAGCAATGGTTTCGCCATCAGCAATGAAAAAGGAAAGACATATGATATTGGTTCTGGTACAAACTACATCAAGTACAGTGCAAACCAATACACCATCATTATTCCTGATGGAGTAAAGATAACCAAGATGGATATTGAGGGTCGCAACAACTATTCTGATGCAGATGCCTATATCGGCGAGATTAATGGTACAAGCTATGATGCAACAGCCTATGCCTTCCCAAAGGACAAGAGCGTGAAGAACTATACAGTGGAGTTTAATTCACCAGTAGAACACACGCTGACATTCACACCGAAAGTAAAACAATGCATTTTAGCATTTACTCTTTATACTGAAGCAACCAACTCTATAGCTGGTATCACATTAGATAATAAAAACAAGGCGGACAACAACGTCTATGACCTCAGCGGTCGCCTGGTAATCAAGAACGCTTCTACAAGCGATTTGCAGGCTCTCAACAAGGGTATTTATATCCACAACAACAGAAAGTATATTGCAAAGTAATAAAACACTATATCACTCAAAAAACGTGAGGGTGCGTCACAGACTTATGACACACCCTCCTTGTTTTATATTTTTTTTCTTCAGGGATTTCCTGAAGAATCTCATTCCTACTTATCAGTAGTTTTCTTGGCAGCAGGTTTTGCTGCTGTCTTGGCAGCTACCTTCTTTGTCGCAGCCTTCTTTGTCGCAGTCTTGGCAGGCTTCTGTGCTTCACGCAGTTTCTCTACTTCCTTTTCTATCTTGTCCAACTTAGCCTGGAGACGAGTGATTTCCTTATCCTTCATCTCTATCTCCTCCTCCATATTGGTGACACTGGTCATGTAATTATCGAGCTGCTCATTGTCCATCTCTGGATGGAGAGAGTTTACTCGGTTGAGGAAGTCGCCCAGAATGTTCATGTAATTTGTGAAAGCATCAAATGGACTTGAATAGATACCACGGTCAAGACCCACATTACTTGGCTTGGTAGTCATGAAACGGAAGTTATTGCTTGCCTGCAAGTAATCCCAGTCCTGATTGATACGAGGATCATTAGCAATACGTACACGGTCGGCTACACTATAGAGTTTGTTGAAAGCCTCACGCTGCATCTGATTTCCGAGCCATGGGCTGACATCACGCTCCTCATCCACCCAACTCAATGTATCAGGTACATTCAACTCGCCTACAGACTTCATCTTCTTGCAAATCTCTGAAGGTGTAGAGAAGGTGATGCCCTTCTGGCGTGCACATTCTGGCAATGCCTTGAAGAACTCGAGGATATTGCTGGACAATGGCTGGGCAATACCAAGTGCAGACAGTTCCATGAAGATATTGATAATCTGCTCTTCCTGTGGCAAAGCTGCTATCTCATTGATATAGGTATCAGCAAAAAGTGGATAACCATCCCAACTACTATTATTGAAACGCAAAGAGATATCATCGCTCAAACGGATATCACGGAGCAAAAGCTTCAGATTTGGAGCTATCGGACAATGATAAACATAGTGTGGAGACTTCCAGCCCAATACATGCTTGGCACCTTCGGTCAACATACCTTCGAAGCCCATCTGAGAAGCCTGCAAACCAATATCATCGCTGTAAATGAGTGATGAATTGCGAAGCACAGTTGGCTCCTTACCGAAATATTCCTTGATCTTGGAAGCCTGACGCTTAACCTCCTTGGCAAAGCTATCCTCATTGACGAGAGAGGCAAGACCATGAGAATATGGCTCTGCGAGGAACTCTACACAACCGGTAGCGTTCAGTTCCTGCAATTTTTCCAATACCTGAGGAGCATGCATTTCCAACTGTTCCATGCCGACTCCTGAGAGAGAAAAGGCTACCTTGAAATACTTGTTACTCTGATGGATCATCTCCAACAGGGCATTGAGCGCTGGCATATATGACTTCTCAGCTATCTCGCTGATAGAACGCTCATTCTCGTAATCATCATAGTAATAATGATCAGTACCGATGTCGAAGAAGCGGTAGCGTTTCAGATGGGTAATCTGATGTATCTCGAAATATAAACAAATTGTCTTCATAATTTGAAACTTGATATTTGAACGTTTAACTTTATGACAAGCAAAGACAAAGAGTTCTTCGCTCTTCGTTCTTCACTCTTCACTTAACCTACTTCCATCCTAAGGTTTTAAGGTATAAGTCCCTGATGCGGGCACCCACCTTTTCCCAGGTAATCTGGTCAACTTCCTTCTTGCCCTCCACAGAAAGATAGTCGAAAAGACTCTCATTATGACAGATACTGTAGATGGCATCTGCAAGGGCATGAATATCCCAGTAATCTACCTTGATGCAGTTGGTAAGAATCTCACCGCAACCACTCTGCTTGGAAATGATGGTAGGTGTACCACACTGCATGGCCTCCAAAGGAGAGATACCGAAAGGCTCACTCACAGAAGGCATGACATAGACATCAGAATCCTTCAGGCACTCATACACCTGCTTGCCACGCATGAAACCAGGGAAGTGGAAACGATCGGCAATACCTCGCTCTGCTGCAAGATAAATCATCTGATCCATCATATCTCCCGAACCAGCCATGCAGAAACGCACATTACGGGTACGATGAAGCACCATATTGGCAGCCTCAACGAAATATTCCGGTCCCTTTTGCATGGTGAGACGACCCAAGAATGTAACCACCTTCTCCTTGCCTTTATGATCAGGACGAGGAATATCCTGCCACTCCTGCTTCAATGGATATACCGCATTGTGCATAGCAAAGCACTTGCGTGGATCCTGGTGATACTGATTGATGACCGTCTGTCGGGTCAACTCAGATACACACATGATACAATCAGCATTGTCCATACCATCCTTCTCGATGGAATAAACGGTAGGGTTTACCTTACCACGGCTACGGTCGAAATCGGTAGCATGCACGTGAATGCACAATGGTTTACCACTCACCCTCTTGGCATGAATACCAGCAGGGAAAGTCAGCCAGTCGTGAGCATGGATAATATCAAATTCCTCACTTCGAGCTACCACACCGGCAATGATGCTATAGTTGTTGATCTCGTCGTGGAGATTGGATGGATAACCACCTGCAAAATCCATACATCCGAGGTCGTTGACATTCATATAGTTGAAGTCGGCATAGATATGATCGCGATAACGGAAATAGTCATCCGGATTCATAATATTGCCTACTCGCTGCTGTACGTAATCATGATTGACATCACGCCAGGCGATAGGCACACTATTCATGGCCACAATCTTACAAGCACTGCGGTCCTCATCACCGAAAGGATGAGGAAGACAGAGTATGGTTTCAATGTCACCCTGGGCATGCAAACCCTGAGAAATACCAAAGTTAGCAGTAGCCAAACCACCAAATACATGAGGAGGATACTCCCATCCAAACATTAATACTTTCATATAGCAGTCCTCCTTAT
>OBRT01000012.1_pt1 | contig 112713 bp, 77 predicted proteins | sample 1494891 | NCBI WGS metagenome assembly OBRT01 (sample SAMEA3360688, study PRJEB22359) | human gut metagenome | biome: ENVO:urban biome; feature: ENVO:human-associated habitat; material: ENVO:feces | place: Bangladesh | collected 2011 | reverse complement strand
AATGAAATACTACTCTCAATATCGTAGTCACGACTTGTTTGAACTCCAAGAGTCCCTCTCAGGATTGAGCAAGTTGAACCGCTGGGTCAAACTTGCAGACAACCTTCCATGGGACAGGATTGAGAAGGAATATAACAAGCACTTGAAGAACAGTCATTGCGGCGCGAGCAACAAGCCGGCCCGCATGGTGGTAGGTGCCTTGATAGTGAAGCATGTGGAGAATTTGAGTGACGAGAAGACCATTCAGGCCATTCAGGAGAACCCTTACATGCAATATCTGCTCGGTCTTGACAAGTTCATGGAAAAGCCGGTTTTCGTTCCCGAGTTGTTCGTCCTTGTCCGCAAGCGTCTTGACCATGATTTCTTCAACATGCTTACCTTGATGCTGGCGGAGGTGGATGGAAGCAAGCCGAAGAGGGAGCGCACGGACGAGGACGGCAACGACCATGGCGGTACGATGAGAGTTGACGCCACCTGCTGCGATGCCGAGGTTCGCTATCCGACTGACTCAAACCTTTTGGAGGACGGCAGCAGACTGATAGACCGCCTTCTTGACAAATTCTGTACCCGCCACAATATAAAGAAACCACAGATCCACCGTGCGGAAGCCCGCCAGGCTTTCATCTGCTTGATTAAGAAAAAGCGCAAGGGGAAGAAGCTCATAGACAAGACCAGGCTGATCCAGATACGTTGTCTGAAGGCTGATTTCCAGACGTTTCTTGATTTTCTCGGCAGATACACAAGTGACCTTCTCTCATGTTTCAGTCGGCATGACTTCAAATGCCTCAATGCAGCATTCAAGATGTACGAACAGCAGAAAATGATGTTCGAGCAGAATGTCCGCAGATGTGCCGACCGCATCATCAGTATCTATCAACCTCATCTCCGTCCCATTGTCAGGGACAAGGCGAAGGCCAAGGTCGAGTTTGGGGCAAAGGTTGGTGCCAGCATCGTCAACGGCTACACTTATGTGGATCATCTCAGCTGGGACGCATACAACGAGTCGTCCAACCTCGTCACCCAGATGGAACTCTACAAAAAGCGTTTCGGCATGCTCCCGCGGGAAGTTCAGGCCGACAAGCTCTACCTTGGAAAGGAGAACAGAAAGTATATCAAGGCATGCCACGTCGACTGTTACAACCATCCGCTTGGCCGGCCACCGAAAGAAGAAAACGATGAGCATGCGGAGGACAAGAGAAGGGCTGTCGGTGAGAGGAACTGGATTGAAGCCACGTTTGGAACCTCCAAGAGAGTTTACCGGGCAAACGACATCCGGGCGAAACTAAACGATACGGCTGACACATGGATAGGAGCTTGCTTCTTCGCTAAAAACATAATGAAGTTCCTAAGGGGACTTCTTTGTTTCTTTTTTGAAAAAACAGGGTCGAGAGACTTCAAAAAGAGTATTATCGTCAAATTCGATGGACTTGCAGGAGTTTTTGCCATACCACGAGCTTGCATGGTTACTATTGGTTAGCAGACCCTAAATTAGAAACGAAATGAGTAATATGATACATAAATTAGAAATGCTCAAAAATAGCCGTTTTGAATACCAAGAGAAAGAAGGTACAAACTGGATAAGATGGGACACATACTCCAAATTTCAAATGTACAAGGACAAAGCCTTGCATCTAGTTATATTTAAGTCGGATATATAAGCAAAATCAGATCTCGTATATGCTCACGTTATCACTAAAGTTTCAAGATCATACCGGTGGATAGATCTATAACCTTAAACTCACAGAATGAACTGTCCGATCTCATTAGCACGAACTAATATCAAGTAGAACTCAAAAGTACTTCTGTATTGCTAAAAAATTTAAAAAGTCATTGTTACAAAAGTTTAACCTACAGCAAAATGAACTCATCGCTTTGCAAGTGAAAGCGGTGAGTTTCACCATTGATTATCAAGAGAGAGATAAAAAATGTGCTATGGGATTATATACCCCCAAGCATTTTTTGCAGCATATTTCCCGATGAACACACTATCTGAAAATCTACCGTTTGGTTTTCTATGGGTTTTATGTCTGTTGACTTAAAACGGCATTTGGCTTCCTGGCGCTCCAATGTGTCACGGACTGAGGAAAGGCTTCGTATCTGCCCTGCAAATGTTCCGTCAAGCGATTGCAGATAGAGCATTTGTCCGTTTACATTATTAGGACGACTGTTATCAAACTTGAGAAAAATAGTTAAAACGGTGCTATCGTTTGGCGTGATTATCGTTTTGTGTATAGTAGCTGTTCCCGAATAAACCTGTTTATAAGGTAGGAAATAGACTACTGCCAAAAGGCAAAGCAAGACCAATCCAATAGCTGTAATCCCATAGCGGACAAGTGAAGAGGGTATCTGCCCTACGATACTACGGACTTTCTCGCTACGAAGGGCAAAAAATTGTTCCTGTTTCTTTTCCTGTTCTTCCATTTTAGTTTCCCAATTCTAATTGATTCTTCACCAAGGCAAAGTATTTGCCACGTTTGGCAGTCAGTTCCTCGTGTGTACCCACTTCTGCAATTTTACCCTCATCCAAGACTACTATCTGGTCGGCACTGCGAACAGTGGAAAGACGGTGCGCCACTATTACCACGGTTTTTTCCTTGTAGAACTCTGAGAGGTTTTCTGTAATGGCACGTTCATTGGTGGCATCGAGGGCATTGGTGGCTTCATCCAAGAAAACAAACATCGGATTCTTGTAAACGACCCTTGCAATAAGAATTCGTTGCCGTTGCCCCTGACTGATGCCCTGCCCATCCTGTCCTATCATCGTATTGTAAGCCAAAGGCAGGTCTTCGATGTAATCGGCAATGTTTGCCACTCGGGCTGCGTGGCGGATACGCTCTAAATCGGGTTCATCACCAGATATGGCAATGTTTCTCGCAATGGTATCGGAGAAGAGATAGCCCTCTTGCATCACAGCTCCGCATTGGCTTCGCCACCAACCGAGATTATATTCATTCAGATTGGCATTGCCTATCCGGATACTACCATTCAATGGCTCATAAAAGCCTAACAGGAGCTTTACAAGCGTGGTTTTCCCGCTTCCGCTCGCTCCGACAATTGCCGTAACCTTGCCGTTGGGAATGGAGAGATTGATGTCCGAGAGAATATCTTTCGAACTATATATATCGTATTTGAAAGTGATGTTTTTTATCGTGAGAGAATGTCCTTCGGTTGTTTCTTCCGAATATGTGTTTTGTGTCCGCTCGACATTCTCCTCATTGGTTTCGGTATGGATTTCGTTCATGCGATCAAGACTGATGCTTACGTCTTGCCACGAGTAAATGAATTGTATGAGTTGCTCCACGGGGCTGTTAAGCTGTCCGATGATATATTGCACCGCCAGCATCATACCGAGGGTCATATTGCCATGTATCACGGCAGTGGCAGCAAGAACGGTAATCAGAATATTCTTTACTTCATTGATGGTAATACTCCCGGCCTGTTGTACTTGTTGGAGGTTCAGAGATTGCAGATTGACCTTGAAAAGGTCAGCTTGCACGTCTTCCCATTCCCACCGTTTACGCTGCTCGCATCCCTGCAACTTGATTTCCTGCATACCGCCTATGAGTTGGTAGGTAACGTTGCGGTTGCGCCCGGCTTGCTCGAAATACTTGTAGTCTAGCTGTCTACGCTTTTTTAGAAAGAGGATTATCCAGCCTGCATAAAGCGATGTGCCCAATAGGAACACGAGGAAGATACCGAGATTGTAGACTGCAAGGACGACGCTGAACACAAGAAATGTTATAAACGAGAACAGCAGACTTAGACTGCTTGATGTAAGGAACTGCTCCACACGTCGGTGATCTTCAATGCGTTGCAGAAGGTCACCCATCAGTTTGGTGTCGAAGAATTTCATCGGAAGTTTCATCAGTTTGATGAAAAAGTCCGAGATGAGCGAGATATTGATGCGTGTGGAGATGTGCAGAAGAATCTTTGAACGGATAAAGTCGATGGCAGTACGGCTGAATAGGAGCATCATTTCAGCTAAAAGTACTAACCATACAAAGCCGATGTCCTTTCCTCCGATACCCGTATCAACGATGGCTTGAGTGAGGAACGGGAAAACGAGTTGCAGCAGTGAACTGAGCAACAGGCCAAGTACCAGTTGCGTGAAGAATCGCTTGTATTTCTTGAGGTAATTCCAAAGGAATTTCATTCGATTTTGAATTGGCGCTGTTTCTGTTTTTTTTTGAGAACAGAATCGTCCCATCGGCTCGAGGAGCAGAGCAACTCCCTTCTCTTCGCCGTTGGACTTGGTGCTCACCCAATGCTCGCAAAATTCTCGCTTGTTGTATGTCACTAAGCCTCTTGCTGGATCTGCCACATAGATAGTAATTTCCCCTTTTTTGTGCTTCTTTATCTTATAAACAACGGTAAAATGATTTTGGTCCCAGTGCGCAATACAAGGAAGGGGAACTTCGGAAGTAAGTGTTTCTAAGGAGAAGTATCCCCCAATCGTCTTGAATCCAATACTTTCTGCAGCCTTACTAATACCCCACAATGAAACGCCATCCCTACTTAACGCGCAAGTTCGTCGTATCGCCTCAATATCAGGTTGTAACTTATTGTATTGGGCAATCATCGCCAAACAAGACGGACCGCAGTCCATTGCATCTTTTTGTTTATAAAACTTCATTCTATTTGGTTGGTATTGAAGAAATACATAGATTATTCTACTACTCTTGCACTTTTACTATACTTTCATTATTATCATAGTTATTGAGTCTCCTATTTATCTTGTTATTCCGCTTGCCAAAGTCGAGATTCCAAACAAATCCCAAAGTCAGCATATTCCCATTCTCAGGTATTTTTACAACAGATTTATAAGGATTAACCTTAGAGTAATTTGTAGTAAATTAAGTATCTCCATCCCCAAGCCCAACATACATCATCTGAGCATAAAGCGTGCAACTAGCCTTATTCCACATTAGAGTAACGCCTGTATTGATACCCGTGCAATGACAGTTTCATTCTAAAGAGACTTTCCTGTTTTTTTGTAGAACATAGCCAACGCAAAGTCCCTGTACGACATTTGTGCTGACACATTCCAATAGAAGCTATTAAGATGGAGAGGAATGTTAGCAAATTCTCTGTGACCCATAGTGGCATGAAAAGAAGGCAGATTATCGGATGTACTTGTTTCACAAGTTAATTGCTTTAGATTATTTCATTTTTTTACAAATTATCTGCAGGCAAATCATGCCACAAAGCATGCTATCGTCCTGTCTTATAAAAATTACTCCATCTACATTCAAAGATTCCTATTTAAAACAGATTTTAGGTACCCTAAAATTGCATTCAAAGGATGTAATTGAAGGACATAAAAATCTTTTGATGCAATTTTTACATGTTCCCTTATCACGTGTTAATCTCCATCTGTGATTTTCTATAAGTTCTTTCTTCACTGCTTTCTGCAAATTATTTTGTTCGTAGCTACATTGGCCAACTATTGCATCAGAAAGGTAAGGAGTTATGTCACCAGAGGGATGAATCATCAATGCACCAAAAAAGTTATCATTTATTTTTTTATGCCGAAATATATCATCAAAAGTATACTTTGATGAGAGAATTTCATTACTTTCTAAAAATACATTCTCCCGGAAGAAAACTTGATTTGTATCATTCCATACTGGGAGAAGTCTATCATAAGTTTCGGAATTCTCTATTTCTTTTTCCACAAGTCCAATATATTCTACACTAATATTAGCTATCTCTTGTAAATTAAAATGACGAATTGTTGTAATATCCTCACAGTAACAAGAAATTAATATCTTCTTTTGAGAATTTAAACTTCTAATCAGAGTCTCAAAATCTTGATTATAAACATGAAAATGATAGTTAAAACGATGTTGTTCCAACACATTTAGATATTCTTTTGAAAGACCTTCAGAAGCAATCAAAATGTCAATATTTATTAATTGTGTGAAACGAGCCTCGGAAAGAATGCTATTCAATAAAGTAGGAGAAAGTACATTTTGCGTATTGTGGTATGATGGAGTACTGTATTGCTTAGCTACCCTATTTCTACTAGCAGCAACATCTCCATAAGCATAGCCATCCGTGAGTTGAAAATATAAAGCTGTTACTAGATTAAGTGTATTTCTAAATTTCTTTAACTGCTCTATACCCGTAGTATTCTCTTTTTCCAAGTCATATTGAATATTAGGAATAGGCAAAAAATTAACAGGTCGCTTCCCTATAGGTAGGCTTTTTTCCACAAGAAAACCTTCATTAAACGCTTTCCTTATATCTTCTGATTCACAATTATGAATTTGTTCTTTTCTTAATACTCCCATATTCATAGGTTCATATAATTGATGAATTAGAGAAATTAGGTCATCATCTCCTGATATAAAACAAGTCGATTTTTCTGTGTCGTATAAGAGGATCTCATTATTAGTAAAGTCTACAAAGACCTGAGGCTGGACAACTACCCATTTCATTATTTGCACCATAGTAAATAATTTATATTGTTTCGTAATATTTCTGAATATAACTATATGCTTCAGGGTAAATCATAAAAAAGTCTTCTACGTCCCTACTTCTTACATCCGCTTCTGTTTGGGTAACGAAATAGCTGCATTTATCCTTTCTATTATCTACAATACCATTATTAAACATGCAGCACAAACATGTTCTTCTATCAGCGCAGCATTGGCAGTTCTTTTCTGCTCTTGTATAGTACTCATTATACTTTTGGGCAATAGCTTCAAAGTCAATATTAATTTCTCCATCTTTGACCATCCCTAAGTAGTACTGATAGCCTATTCTTTCACAAGGCATTATTTTTCCACCAACAGTTATAAAGACTTTTTTTCCAAATGGCAAACATGTACCCGTCGGAATGAATTTTCTCTGCTTCTTCCCAAAAAACAGCTCTTCATACCCCAAATAAAAGAAAGGTGAATGCATTTGCATATAACGAGCAATGCCGTCAAAACGAGGATCATTCAAGAAATTATCCATTTTATTAACACGCACCATTGAGTCTTCCTTATTTCGGTACATCGCCATAAACTCATCTTTATAATCAGGGTTGATACCCGTATCGTTAATTTCGCTAATACTTGGAACCTTACCAAACTCCAACAAAATAAACCTATTGATAGATTCTACTGTACTTCTATTGCTAAGGACTGAGTTGAAGTTAACACAATCTTTGTAATAGATAGGATATTTCTCTCTCAATTTATTTACCGCTGCAACAATATCTTTGAAAGCTGGTTTCTCAGTATGATATTGCCTATAAGAAGAACCTTGTTCGTCGCCATCCAAACTGATTAGCAATCTAAAATTCTTCTCTGCAAAGTAATCCATATATTTTGGTAAAAGTAGAGCATTTGTTGTAAGTGAAAAAACGAAGGTTTTATTAAAACCACATAGGTGTTCTTCAATATATGAAACACATGACTGAATAAAATCCATGTTTAATAGGGGTTCTCCACCATAAAAACTAATGTATATTATATCATCTCCTGTTGTACTATAACCAGTTTCCCACAAGCCCTTAATATACATAAGAAAAGCGTAGGCATCTTTAGGCCTCAAACTTCTATTACTCCTGGGATCTTTGTTATTGTATATCTTTCCATAGCCACAATAACTACACGAAAGGTTACATTTCTCCGTAATCTCAAATGTAATTTGAGGAGTATTAGCCAAACAATGTTTTACTATTTCTGCATTAATAAAGTTCATATCTTTACTCCCTTTCTATTCGTTCATAATCAATGGGATGATCATCGGCTTTACCCGCCACTCGATACGATCCATCCTTATTCTGATACATTGTATCGTAGCCTGTTAAAAGTTTATACATCACAATAGGAGAAGCAAATATTTTATCCATCAGCGCCCGTGTCTTTTCTCTCGTTGTTTTCGTCAACTTTGGATAAGTATATGTGTAATAGTAAATCGGATAATTGACAATTTCAAGTCCTTTTATTTCCCAATAGTATTTATGCTCACTTTCTTCTACCTGCATGATAAGTCCTGGCAAACCTGAAAATTTAAAAGGGCCTGCATTTAAGGGGAGCTCTAATGCATACCATGCAGTATAGTTCCTTCCAGCATATGTTGTAGTTGCTTTATTACAAATGTATCCAAGTATGGCTTTATGCTCATCGGGACTTAGCTTCCAATTTATACTTGGCGTTGGCTCTTCATATTGATAATTACCCATATTGAGAATGGCACGATACACTATTAAATTATGCCCTGCAGAGTAGTTGTTATAAATCTCGTATGGAAAGATCTGTCCCTTTAACCCTTTATAAGAATCTGCACCACGCCTAACTTTTTGGGTAGCTAGTGAATCACTAATAAACATCTTATAACTATAATCTTTTACGAGATGCCCACCTATTAAAATTACTCGGATATCATCGTTCAAAGAGTCTCCCTTTACTATAGGAAACTTCATTTGATATGTTATTTTATACTTTGCCGTATCCAGTACAATCTGCTTAGAAAAAATTTGGGTCAACGTATTAATTTGAGCGTTAGCATATAGGGCAATCAAACAACAAAAAAATATCAAAGATTCTTTTTTCATATAAAAATAGTTAATTATTGCATGGGAAGAATAGAAAATAACCATTTTCTTCCTACCCATGCATTTTTAGTTTAACAGAATAGAGTAACAATCGTAGTTACAAACAAACTTGTTTATGGGTATGCTGTTCCTCCACCCGGTGATTGTAGGCCTCCCTTTTTATTGGCGCACCCATTATCATGGTTCGATGAAGCACCAATACATCCACATAAACAAAGATCACCAATAGCAGAAGCACTACTGCTACTTGCAGAAACGGAACCACCTGTGATTCTGTTCTGTTCACGATCGGTAAGAACCTCACGTGATAAAGAATTAATTTTTAATTTCATAGAAATTGTTTTTTGTTATTATTATGTTCCGGAACTTTATTCAAATTATTCTGAACCTTATCTTCAGCATGATGGTGCGCCCATGTATCGGGAATGATGCCGTGGACGTGTTGAGGGCTGAGCGGGTGGTGAAAACATACTCTTGGCGGTTGAAGATGTTATCACAAGACAAGGTAAGCTGTATTCGCTTGATGATGAACTTCGCACTTGCCGAAGACACCACAAACGACTGATGGTCGGCATTGCGATTGTTGTAATACTGGTAAACGTCACCTTCAAGGGAAATGTTCTTATTCAAGCTGACATTCAACTTCATGGTATTCGTCATTTGCCGCATGGTGGGCACGGGCTCCCCACCCTTCAGCCTTGACCACGTCTGACCGTAGTTGCCTTCGTACAATATGTTGAACGCCGGGCATGGTTCCATGTAGACCGTTGCGCCCCAGTTCATTGCCTGTGAACTGTATCTTTCCACGGCGTCCTGAATCAGCAATGGCGACTCGTTGCAGAAGTAATTGCCAGACAGGGTGAACTTGGACTTCCACCAGGTAAATCCCTGGCTGAGGGTAAATCCTGCAGAAGCATTGTCGGCATGCTCGTTCACCTCCTTACTGATATATCTCTCCACCGTGCCGTCGTAACTGCTTCCATACAGCACCTTGGGCGAATCGTGGGTATAGTTCAGCGTGATGCTCAGGAAGCGCATGGCGAAAACATTCTTCCATTTCCATTCCAGTCCGCCATACTCCGAATACGCCTCATACAAGGTTGGCGTCTGATAGGCCGAGAGGATGCGATAAGTGGCCAGGAGCGGATGGGTGTACAATTGTTCGATGTTGGGTTCGGTCGTCTTGATGCCTGCCTTAAGCGTGATGTCGTGAGCGGACGTGGGCGTGAACTTCAGCGAGGCATTGGGAGTGAACAGCAACCAATTGCGGTGCTGCTTGATGGCGTCCATTCGGTTGTTCAACTGGGTGTAGTGATTGTTCAGTGGCAGCGTGAAATAGAAATTCCAGTAAGGTGTCAGCTTGTTGATGTAGAGTGCCAGCTTGGTGTCGAGGGTGCTGTACGACAAGTCGTTCTCCAGTCTTCCCAAGGCACTCGTCAGCCCGTCACGCCTGTAGGTCAACGTGACATAGGGATGAAAGCTCAGACCTCCTATCACTAAGGCAGACAACCATTCTATGCTGTTGTCAAACAGAACGTTGGTGCGGTGTACCTGTTGAGAAAGCGATGTGCCGTCGATGTATTTTTCGAATAGGTTGGGCAGTACGCTGAGATGCTGTGGCGATTTCTCAAGATTGATTTTGGAGCTGATGTTATAACCTCTCATTTCGGACGAACGCCCGATCAAAGAGAAAATATCGGTGAGCCGGTAGTTCTCCATGAAGGCATTTTCTGCTATGGGCTGTGAGGAAGTCACCGATCCATCGGTCTTCTGTCTGGTGTAGTTGAACAGGATCTGATTCTTGAGATAGTTCTTGTCCTGATTGCCGATGTAGGAGATGTCGCCATAGGCTGCATCCGTATGTTGCACATGGTGATTGTCCTCAGACACCACATTGTAAGTGTTGTCGGGCAGCAGATGGCTCATGGTCTGGCTGCTGCGGAGCAAACTCCGGTCGGTGTAGTAAGCGGCATTGATACCCAGTTCGCCCTCCTTGCCCACACGATACACATTGTTGTAGGTAACAGAGTGTGAGCGGTTGAAATCATACTTGCTGCGATCGAGCCCCACGGCCGTAGTGGATGCTATACCCGTGAGCACGGGCGTGTAAGAAGGGGCGCCGTTGTCGCCGGTATGCAATTCGCTCGACAGGTCTATTCCCACGTCATTCGTGGAATAGGTGGCAAACCACTGCGCCTTGCGTTTAAAGTAGGTCGCAATCAGCGAGTTGTCCCAAACGGCTTTGGTCTTCTGGTCATCGGTTTTGCTTTCAACTCCCGCGCCTAAGTCAGCGATGAGGTTGAACACACCCTTGGCGCTCGCCTTCAATTTGAGGTTGATATTCACCTTGTCGGTTTCCTGAAGCCCCTTGAGTGCCTTGATGTCCTGGTCGTTGTCCATCACCTGCACCGTGGCGATGTTGTTGGGATCCAGATTGTTGGTGGCGACGCCATAGTGGCCTTTCATCATGTCCATGCCCTCGATCTTCATCTTGCTGACAGCCTTGCCGTTGTAGGAGATGGCCCCGCTCTTCTCCACCTGAATGCCCGGCATCTTCTTGAGTACATCCGCCAGCGATTTGTCGTTGGGATTGACAAAGGAGGCCACATTATAGTTCACGGTATCTTTGTTGGCGAAAATCCTGTCGGCCTTTACAATGACCTCTTTCAGCACCTTCGCTTCCTCTTTCACGCGAATGGTATAGTTGGCCGACCGAACCGCGACCTTCTGCTTGTTCGTGGCGATCGACATGCCCGATACGATGAGCATCAGGCTGTCTTTGTCGCTGTTGACCTGAAGTTTAAACAATCCTTTGTCGTCTGTCATCGTATAGCTGACGATTTGAGTTATATCGTTCGGGTCCGTGGCATATACATTGGCATCAGAGATGGGTGAGGAATTGGACGCATTGACAACCTTACCAGAAATAACCGTATCTGGCCCTATCGTGGCCTGCACAACCAGAACATGAAATGCAAGACACAGTAGAGTAATCAATCTACTGTGGGAGGTGTCGTGCAATATTCTGCGTAATTCATTGAATGCATCCATAGATGAAGTCATTACTGCTTGTCAAAAACTGTGTTTTATACCATACAGAAAGTAAAATATTAATTGGGGGGTTATACTAAAGCGCTATTACCTCTATTAACACACCAATTGAATAGACCTCTATACTAACTTCACCCGAATTATACGACAGAATAACAGGAATTTCGTTGCCGGATAAAATATCTCCACCTGTAATTGTTTTTGTATTCTGGCCTGATACGTTTATTACGATAGTTACATCATCAACATCTTGTAAGAATTCTAAATAGACTGTTTTAGTATTTCTATCCTTTGGAGCATGTCTCGGTCCTGAAGTTGTTGTTCATGATTTTGGAGTATCTGTGTGTACAACTACGACTTCTCCCTCTGAGTTCAAAGGCGCAGCGGATAAGTTAAGTAAACATCCACTTAACATCAAGCATACCAATACGAGTTTGAACTTTAATTTTTCAGGATTTAATAATCTTACCATGATAATTTAAGTTTTGGTTTGTTTCAAAATTAGAAGATTGAACAGTGGATTCAAAATTATTTTGGATTTATTTTTTTAACATTGTTACATTATGAAAACAAGAAACTATCTTACTATTAACGATTTATAAAAATTTACCATCAAAAAATCTCATAAAATGTAACAAGGATATTCATGGTTTTCAGCAATGTATTAGAAAATATTTATATTTTTGCAACTATGAGGAAGAAAACTAAAATCCAATTTCTTGTCATCATAATATGTTGTGCAATTACACTTTTAGGATGTACAAATTCTTCTACAGAAAAGCAATTAGCAAATGTTGATTCGCTCTTGGCTGTAGACAAGCTAAATGATGCCGAAAAAGAATTGTACCAGTTGAGAGGAATTAGCATGAATGAAAGTGAGCGTGCTAAATATAATTTTCTTTCTATCTTGACCGCATGGAGGCTATTTCAACCTATTAAAAAAGAGATTGATTTAGATAAAAGTATTTCTTACTATGAACATCAGGATAAAGATGGTCTCTTGGCACGCTGCTTCTTTCTGAAAGGGGAGCTCTTGGTTGACAAAGGAAAAATAAAAGAGGCAATACTATTTTACAAAAAAGCAGAGCAACGTGTTGCAAAATCAGATCTTATGACGCAACACCATATCTATGAGAGTCTTTCACTGAACAATATGCGGAATGAGGCAATGGGAATTGCCATAGTATATGCGCTAAAAGCATTGCCTTTAGCTCAGCAGTTGCATAAGCCAGACTGGGAGGGATACGAGTATTACTTGCTTACTTTAAGCTATAATAGCTTAGGAAAAACAAAGGAAGCTCAGTTATATATGCAACGACTTTTACAACTCTTGCCTCGCATGAGCGAGAAAGGGCAGATGGATGTCTTAGAGGTTCTTGGGCAACATTATCAATTACAAGACCCAAAACTGATGGAACAATTTATGCATAAGGCTTTGAGCGTTAAGAGTAATATTACCCCATATCTATATATGGCAGCCCGCAGATATAATCAAGGAAGAAAAGAAGAAGCCTATCAATTTCTTAACATAGCCGACAAACAATGTAACGGGAAACACTGTTATGCTCTCATTGAACTTAGGCGAGATATGAAATTGCATGATAAAGATTATAAATCGGCAAATCTACTATCCATGCAGCTAGTACAGCTCGAAGATAGTATTTTAAAAGCAGATAATCGGAAAGACGTGGAAGCTGTGCAGAATAACTTTGAGCAGCAATTGAGAGAACAAAAGCAACAACGAATTTACGCTTATATCTTAACGGCAGTCTTAGCTCTTATACTAAGTATTGGTTTACTTATTATATATCTTAGATTGAGAGTCCATAAGATGAAGTCTATGCTATCTGATGATCAATTAGAAATTTCCATTTTAAACAAGCAGATTGGTGAGGTAGAAAAAAACTTGGCCGATACTGACACGTTACGTCTCAAGCAGAAAAACGAAATAAACAAACTGAAACAAGAAATAGCCAAAGTGGAAGAACACCATAATGGCTTTCTTGCTGATGGCCGTCAATGTTATGAAAATATCTTAAAAGGAAAAACAATTATTACTTGGGAAAAATATCATTTTCATGCTTTCATTGAATATTATAAACTTGTTGATGCTGAGTATCTCTATGAACTCGATAAAGAATTTCAACACCTTACAGACAGGAATAAGCTCATTTATATTCTCCTGCATTTAGGATTATCGAAAACTAAAATTGCAGAAAGATTAGGCGTAAGTGAGGGTGCTATAAGAACAGCACTTTCAAGAAATCAGAAAAAGCGCAATAAAGAGTAGTCAAATCAGTATTCATTATACAAAAAAACAAATCCAAAGAGAGGGTGTGGCTTTGTCCCTTTTTTAGAATTCTTAGATACCCTTCAAAAAAAAATAGCTTTAAAGATCTCCTTCCCTTCAAACTACGTATAAGGAATAATCTCCTATGCCAATTTATTATTAGTCCTCTTTGCTTAAGAATTATCGAAATATAATCATGAAAACAATAAGGAAGAACTGGGATAATACCATATATTCCTCGCCAGTACCACTTAACAAGCACACTTCTAGCGTTTCTTTTTGTATTCGCCCCACTAAAATACTTGTTATGATACTCTATTATGGTAATTTATTATACTGATTTGAGCAGATAGAAAATAACGTATCATACACTTAACAGAACCTCAACGTGTTCGCATGGTGTTCGCAATCAATCGGGTAGGAGGTAAATGTTATTCATAAAAGGCATTTACCTCCTACTTTCACATTTACCGACCTCCCACACCACCGTACGTGCCGTTCGGCATACGGCGGTTTCGTACTTTTACACCTCACGGTGTGTGGCAAGTTGTTTTCAGCTATCCCTTTGAGTAACGTCACTTCTACCCTATTGTCGGATTCCGTCCTATCGTCTTGGATAGAGAGCTCCTTTCGGACATCTGACGAAGAAATTCGCAGGGTAGCATTCATTTACTATTGCACTGCACGATTCGGTCCTTCCCTGTAGGCACACGTACCTTGGGTACTAGGACCTCTGCTGACTTCTCACGGCAAGCTTTACTCCGCTTCTTTCGTAAAAACAACTATTTGAAACGTCCGTGAGACCTCCTCGGATAAGAACATTATCTTTCCATCTTATACCTACTTCATTTACACCGACCATTCCGAATAGCTATCGGGCTTTGGTTTGTTTGGCAACCTTACCCACGGTCATATGCCTTATATGAAGTTTCTGTTCGTTAGGCCAGATGTTTGCCGCCAGCTTCCTTCAGATTTCACCTCACGATGAACACCCTTGCTCTTGGCTATGTAATTCCCGCTATTAGGGCTTACTCGGGACTTCCACCCGTTAGATAATGCTCATGCCGAGCGTACAAGAAAAAGGAGTTGCGGAAATTTCCGTAACTCCTTGATAATCAGTGTAGCGGGGGTGGAACCCGAACCCACGACCTCCGGATTTATGGAATCCGTTAGAATCTGCGAATGTTGCCAAGGCCCAATTGTCGTACTTCTATAATGAAATTTATTTGTGAAATCTATTAAATCAGGGTAACATCCATATTTATCTATCGGTAGTTTCCTCAATGTGTCTTGTACAAAAATAGGTAATTCTTGAAGAGATAGGACGGCCATCTTTCTATTCTTTACATAACTACAACCTGCAAACAAAAAAATAGCTATTATTATAACAAAAAAAGTATTCTTATTCATTTGTGATGACTTTTATTTCAAAATAGTTATTAAAAATGTGTGATATTTTGGGTTGATTGGGAGTAAACCTTTTATTCTTTAACTCGTTGGCGGAATTTATTTAAGTTGATAAGTATGAGTAAAATGTTGTACACGTCGTTGACTTTTTAGTAACTTAGTGGTACAAACCCAATTAGGTCATAAAATCATTGTTATGCACAACCTCATGGCAAAGTTCCAAAAAATACTTGAAATCTGCAAGCAATATGCTGGAAATCAAGCCAGCGGGATGAGAAAAGTTCCTCAACCCTCTTCCATTAAGGCGGCACGCTCCGCTGGACGCATTCTTTTTAACAAGTCAGTCTTTTTGTCTTCTTGTTTCGGCTCTTTGAGCAGGTAAGCATTGTCTGCCTATCGCTGGGATTCATAAAAAGAAAAGCCCAAGATTACGAGACAATGCACGTTTGTCCTTTGGAATAAAAAGCTCGTCACCATTCTTATACTTTGCTCTTGCTTATACATCTCCAGCCAATTGTTTCAAGTACATTTTGTGCCAATAGGCAGATAAAGCCGCTTAGATTCCTTGGTTTCTCTTATCCCGAACTCAGGTTCGAAAATAGTTTTCCCGAAGAAGTCATTAGATTTCACAAGAGAGAAACTAAACAAAGTTAGGTAATGGGGTGGCTCACCACTGCTCCACAATAGCATTTTATATGGCAAATCATTTGATGACAGAAGTACTAGCCGAACAGCTGAAAGACTTCCTCTTTATTCTCAGGACGGGAAGCAGAAGGACGCCACTTGCGTCTGTGTGTTTGAAATTGGACTCATCCGCTGGTATGTACTGGAGGGGCAGCCAGAAGACGACGACTTTACTTTGTTCAGTATCGTTGTAGGGATGGCTGAAACGGAGTATGGCTATGCCTCTGTAAAGGAGATGGAAGACATCAAGGTGGATGGCTCACGGTATGGACTGGGCATGTTGAGCATTAGGCAAGTACCAGGCTTTAAGCCCTGTCTACTTACCGAGATACAGGATAAGCGACTACAGGACTTCCTGTCAAGGCTATATGATGAGCAGTAACGAAAGGCTTTGCAAGCGAGAGCCATGAAAGCTCGCTTTCAAATGGCCGAGTGCAGCTAAGCGTTATAGAAAAGGCGGAGCTTCCGCCTTTTTATTTTTTTGTAGGGCACATATATTTGGGCTGTCTTTTCTGTCTTATTTGTCATAAACACATAAAGTATTGATATTCAATAATATAATATTCTTTATTATTAGACAAGACTTATATTATTTGACTAAAATAGAAAGATTCTCCACTTCGACCATTTTCTAAGACAAGCAATGACAAGTCAAGACAACATCAGAGACATATAATTTATTGATACTCAACGACAAGACATATAAGACAAGCAAGACAAGCATTTTCGGGGTTTACTGAGATTTTTTTTAGGGCAAAAATGAAGCCGCCATTACCAGGACAAATTACCTGATAATGGCGGGTAGCCTATCATGACTCACAAGCAGTTCTTAGGGTATCCAGAGTGAGTCCCTGTTACTTCTCTTTTTTGCTCAATGAGCGTCTTTATCTTTTTCAAGAAGCGATTCGTTTTCTGCTCGTAAGCATTACGGGCAGACGTGTTTTTGCTGCCTAACACTCGATTGAGCATCTCGTCATGTGAGTATAACTTCATCAAACCGTTTCTACCTCGCTGGGGAGTAAGTGGAGTGAGAGGGCATCTTCTATCTTGCAAAGCGTCTCGATGGAGAGATTCTCTTTCCCTCGGAGTATCTTTGACACATACTGCTGCGAGCAGCCCATGCGCTGGGCAAGTTCTGTCTGGGTGAGATGGAGTTCGTCCATCTTGTCGAGCATAAGCATCGCAATACGCTGCGAGTGGCGGAGCCACGACTTATTAGCCTGTCGGTACTCGGCAGCCTCACGCCAACGAGAGGGTGTCTTGCTCTCGTGCGCCTCCAGTTTGTTTATAATTTGGTTCATACTTACCTCCTTTTTTATATTGTGGTAACATAATCTATGAAAGAATCATCGTCGATAATATCCTCATTCAGGAGAAAACGGCGGACGTTTTCCAGTTTTGCCAATTCCACCTTTGTATGGTTTCGCTCTTCCATTTTGAGCGTAAGTTTAATAGCCCCACCTGTGATGACATACACGCCTTGTGATAACTTTATAGCATAGATGCGAAGCCACGAAGAATGACGAATCGTTCGTTTCAGCCTGGCTTTTTCTTTGCCGAGCACCATCTCCGAGGTGCGGAAGTTTTCCAGTGGGTGAAATAGCAATTCTAAGTCTGAATCAGGATTTAAGTCCAGCATCAAACATTGCAGTTGATCGCTGTCCTCAATCGTGTCCTCTATGGCTTGGTTGATGTCTGTCACCTTGAAGTAGGCTATCAGATCATCCCAATTATCACGGAAGAATTGTCTAAGCCATACTACGTCGCCCCACTTGTCAAACAGCGTATAGAGTGCATTATCGCTCTCTCCATTGTATCGCACAGCCCATAGACGACCGTCGTCAGTAATTTTATCGAACGTCATGTTCTTTCTTTTATGTTGCAAAGATAAGTTATATATTTGAATTCTACAACTTATAGGTTGTATTTAACTATTATTTTCTTCCCTTGTCATCTCCAGATTGATGTCAAACGCCTCGACGAGCTTCTCATAGTCAAAGCAATAGGAACGTTGTTGGACGGACATTTTGGTGGGCTGCCCCTTGGCATCACGGTGATCGAAGTCAAGAACCTGGTTGCCCTTTTTGACGATATGATACGTCATGCGCTGCTCACCCAGATACTCTTTGCTGTTTTCCAAATAGTAACGGAGCGACTCTTCGGGCAGTGAGGTCTCTCCGTTGCGGTGGGCATTAAGCTTGTAAAGCATGAAGATGCGGGTCTTTTGAAGATAGAGTATCTTGTGCGGCTCTGCCCATTCCGTTTCATTGATGATACTGGAATGGAATCGGCTGACAGTTCTAATTCTAAAATCGGCATCTTCGTAAATTTCTCCCTCACTATTGAGAAACTGCACCATGCGCCAGAAACTACCCAACTCGTCGTTTGTCTTACATTCCATGTTTTGGTGTATAATGCCTTCAACCGTGATATTCAATACTTCTGAATACGAGAGAGGCAAATCCAATTTTCCTTCCAAACATCGGAAGGCTGTAAGTGGGACCACCCAGTTTTGCACAATGCGGTCGATGACATTTCTACTGCCTAACCGTTTGTTTACATCATCCAATATCAAATGATACTGATCATAAAAGGCTTTGACAAACAGTTCCCTATGAGTCAAAAGCTGTAGGGTTAAGTGCGTCATTCCTTTGGAACGCATCATGAGCAATCTTTGGTAATTCTTCTTTTCATCATCTGTAAAGTCTGACTTGGGAAACGAGAGGAAGATAAGCCGGCTGAAGAGTGCGATGTCGGTCGTAGGCATCTCTTGTCCGGAGATAATCACGCCTGCATCTACGGCGGTGGTCTCCTTCTTCTTGTCGGTGGCCATGTTCATGCGCGTGCGCCCCGTACCGTCCCAAAGGCCCTTGATAAACTCTATCTTGGCGGTGTCGATGCCGTTCTTGTATTCGTCGATGTGCACCAGAGCATTGGCGGCGGCAGCTACCGTGTCGTTGAGGGCGGGAATGGTGGAGTTCTGTATGTTAGGCGGTATGTTGTCAATCACAAAGAACGACATCAAGGTGTGTCCTAACTCACTCTTGCCAGAACCTTTCGGACCGAAGAGATCGAGGATGGGGAATGAGCGTGTGGTGAGGGTGATGATGTCACGGAAAAGGGTGGCAAGATAAAAGCAGAAGCCTATCTTGCCATTGTCGCCGAAGACGAGGAAGAGCTGACGGGTGAAGTCTCGGAGCAAAATCATTGAGAAATTGAAATGCACAAACTGACGCTCAAAACGGAAATAGTCGGTGTTGTCCTTATAAATCTGAGAGAAGGCTGGCAGGTAGTAGTTACCCTTCTCGTCCAGGTGTACGATACCGTACTCGTTGACTTCACTGAACTTGCCTCCATAATAGATGCCGTTGCCAAAAGCATAGAAGCCTTTCTTGTTCCAGCCGAGCTGCTTGATTTGGGCTGCTGTCTCAGTCTTTTCGTAGAGGAAACACTTCAGTTTAATGAGTTCCTTCTCGCCAGCCTTCCAGATGAAGTTGCCGAGAGATTCGAGTTTTTGGCGGAACTTTTGTAACGAGATAAGGTCTTCCTGCTCCATCTCTATAATTTCCTTGATGCCTAACTCGTTGGTGAGCAAGAAGAGTCGTTTGGCCATGAGCGGGTCCTTGATGTGGAAGAGTGGTGTCAGCGTAAAATTGCTCCATTCAATCACTCCTCCCTTCTCGGTGGTGGAGAAGTATTTGCCGTGGTCTATCCAAAAACCGTACTGACGGTTTAGGTCGATTTCGTCCTCCTTTGGGCTGTCGCGCCTCGTCCTCTCGTTCTCGACGGCTTTCTGCCAGAAGAGTTTTCCTCGGTGATATTTGGTGAGGGCATCAATGAACATAGTGAGCTTGGTGTCGTCATCGATAAAGGACAACAGGTGGGCTATTTGCTTCACGGCATCACTCTTTTGCTCAGTGTTGCCGCTTGTTTCAAATAGTTTGGCGGCCAGCCACAGGATAAAGTCCTCTTCCTCTACAGCCTTGAAGAGCGTTTGATTCTTGAAATAGGTATCGGGATCGTCCTTCTTACCTTCCTCAGTGATGGGTATCTCCTTGACCGATACGATAAGGTGCTGTTCAGTGGCGAGCTTCCCAGCCTTCATTACGGCTTCGATACCCGTACCATAATCGGCGCCACCCTTGGGTGGGTCGTTGTCGGGAATGAAGCAAACCTTACTGACTGCCCTCTTGATGAGTTGAAACTGCTCCGCTGTCCATGCCGAACCAAGGTCGGCCACGGTGTTCTGCACACCAATGGCATGCAGACGCATACAGTCGGGGGCTCCCTCCACAAGGTACATCTGCTCGGTCTTTCCTGCCGCCCGCCATGCCACGTCCAAACCAAAGACCGTGTTACGCTTATTGTAAAGAAACGACTCCTTGCTATTGAGATACTTGGGCTGACTGTCGTCCATCACCCTTGCTGTGAAGCCGATGATGTGCTGGTAGCGGTCTTTGATGGGGATGACGATACGGTCCTGGAAGAAGTCGTAGCCCTGCTTGTTAATGAGTCCCAACTCCTGGAGAAATTCCTTTTGCAAGGGCAGATGAGCGAGGGCTTTGCCGTCGATGGGCGCAAAACCGATCTCTATCTCATCGCAATACTTCTGCCCCCAGCGGCGGTAGGCATAGTCCTGGGCAGGCTTGTAGCGCAGAAACACCTCACGGTAATGTTTATGTACGGTGGCATTGACAATCAGTAGCGACTCACGTTTCAGGCGCTGCTGCTTCTCATCGATGGTTTCCTCGCGTTCCTCCACCTCTATGCCGTACTTCCTGCCCAGCCACTTCACGGCCTCTGGGTAGGTCATGTTCTCATGCTCCATCAGGAAGGTAATCGCATTACCTCCTTTATGGCACCCGAAACAGTAGAACATGCAGCGGTTGGGCGTAACTGTAAACGACGGTGTCTTCTCCTGGTGGAAAGGACACAGCGCACGATAGATGACGCCTCGCTTCTGGAGTGACAGGAACTCGCCCACCACCTCTTCTATATGCGTCGCATCAAGTACCTTTTCTATAATGGCCTTGGGTATCATTTCATCCTCTAATCATGTTTGGGGTTACAAAAAAATGCCTCAGCCGACTGGCTTCTCAGCGAGTCGGCCAAGGGCTTCTACTTAGTCACTTGTTATTTAGAGGATTTGCTAAGTATCTCTCAATCCCGCCACCAGTTCCGACTTCAGGATATACCAGCAACGTCCCATCTTGTGGGCTGGGATCTGTCCATTCTCTATCCGACGGCGGATGGTACATTCCTTGCGCCCGAACATTCGGGCAACGTCAGGTACCGTATAAACGGTGTCCGAAGTATCCACTATGCCGTGGCTGATGGCCGTGGCATTACTCATACTCTTTTCCTTCCTCCCAAGGTTCGTCGCTGAAGAAGCCTTTGGGCAGTTTTTCTTTCCATTCATGTTCATCTGCTAAAATGTCACGTTCAAGGTTTCGCTGCTCTGTACTGATGGCAAAGATGGCCATACGGTGTGCAACGCTGTTGTAGGAAACATGGAGGAACCGGCCTCTTTCTTCACCACAGAATCGGTTGAACCTGCTAACCAAGTTACGTACTGAGTGCGCACGTTTGAGGGGAATGTTGGCCACTCGCAACTCTCCAATACCGATACCACTTATCCATGCTGAGGGATGGATAACCTTTTCTACTTTTACTTTCATAATTATGAAATTTTAGTCCGAAGCGACATTGCTCCGGTATTTAAAAGTAGGAAGATTCCGATTCCTGTTGTGGGGGCATATAGAATAGCACTAAATCCGTTTCCTGCCATTTTGTACTCGTTCCTTCTGATTTAATGCTGCAAAAATATAATCAAAAAATTTGGAAAAAGAAAGAAAAGGTATCAAAACTTGCCAACCAACCAACAATTTAACACTACATGATAGGTTCTAATGGGATTTTTGAAGATTAAAGGTGTTTCGATTGTGTAAAACTGCATAAAAAAAGGTATAACCGTCATTGGTCATACCTTCATAGATTTTGAAGTTGTTTCATCTTTGTTTGATGAACAAAGACACAAAAATAAACTTAAGGTTACAGCATGGTTAATCTCTCATACATCCTAATGGGATGATTTTACACCATCTGGTCTTGAATAAGCCATTGCACTACTGGTTATCACCATCAGCAGGTTAGGTTTACAAATCTGGATCTACAGAAGGTCTTTATGCTTTAGGGGACGTTCTATAAATTAACTTATTATTAATCAGTTAATTACTTGCGTATTTTCAAAAAAAATCGTACCTTTACATACAAATATTGATATTATCTTATGAAGAAAACGACTACATATCGCCAATCAAAACAGGAGAGTCTCTTTGAAAAAGAGTTTACTCTCAAGGCTCTTTCCGCAATGGGCAACCCGCTGGAGCAGGTATCCGCTCTTGTTGATTTCGAATTCTTTCGCCCCACATTAGAGAAGACTCTACTCACGGAGGATTGTAAGACTTCAGCAGGGCGTAGACCGATAGATGTCGTTCTTATTTTCAAAGTCATATTTCTCCAACGTTATTATGGTCTGGACGATCACCAGATAGAATATCAGATTATTGACCGCACCAGCTTTAGAGAGTTCCTAAACATACATACGGTAAGTGACGTACCTGACGAAAAGACGGTGTGGGCATGTAAGAATAAACTGGTCAAGGCCAGTGTGTTTGACACCCTGTTTGACGACTTCCGTCAATTGCTCGATGCGAAAGGTCTGAGCTTTAGTGAAGCAAGATTATTGACGCCACCTTCGTTTAAGCCCCCAGGCAGCGCAACACTCGCAGGGAAAACACTACCATCAAGAACGGCAAGGGAGATGAGCTTTGGAATGACAACCCACACAAGAAATGCCACAAGGACATTGACGCACGTTGGACTAAGAAACGGGATGAGAAACATTATGGATACAAAGGTCATACGAAGGTTGACAAGAAATCAAAACTCATAGAGTCCTACCATACCACTGCATCAAGCATCCATGACCCCAATGTTATCTCTCAGCTTATCACGGACAAGGACAAAGGCCAGCGCCTTTATCTTGATGCTGGATATGAGGGTAGGGAAGATGTTGTCAAGGTCAATGCGATGCGTCCCGTCATCTGCGAGAAGGGATACCGCAATCATCCATTAACCAAGAAGCAGAAGAAACGTAACCGCAAGAAATCAAAGCGTAGATGCTGCGTGGAACACGTCTTCGGCTTCATTGAAGGAGACATGCATGGCTCCTTTGTCAGAACAATTGGTATTGCCAGAGCAAAAGCGAGTTTTGCGCTCACCTGTCTTGTTTACAACATCTTTAGATATTGCCAAATCAACAAATATCAGCCACAACTTCTCTCTTGCAAAGGATAATTGTGTCTTGATGTCAAAAAATACATAAAAAATGATGGGAATAAAACCATTTCTATAAAAAATGAAGGTCTCTTATGAGACCGATACCTCCCATAACTGCATTATTGTGGGGATAACCCCACGTTAATATATGAATTAATAGAACCTACCTTAATTGTTGATGCTCTTTATTGTCATTCAATGATTATTTTTGTATTCTTTGATTAAATCTTTTATGAGTTTAGTTGTCATATTCAAGAAAAACAGCTATCTTTGTTTCGTTATTTAGATGGAGTAGGTGTTATGCTAAGTTTTTTAATTTTTGATGCACCTTGTCCCTCAAACACTTCGATATAAAATATGGTTGTGTAGCTCTTTGACCAAGTTAAAAACATCCTCAATAGAATCTGTGCTAATGATTCTTGTTGGGTCATATACACAATGTGTTACTGGTGTGTTACCACCACAAAAACAACTGCAAAGTGAAAGTTTAGCAAAACAGTTTAACACATTGTCATATATCCAATTATATCAAAATGCAAGAATATTGGAAATGATTCCAGCCGAATCACAAAAGATTCCAACGGAATCACTTGAGGTTCCATGCGTTACATCCTACGCTAATAAGCCAATTCTTTCAATTTTCTTTAGAGTTCAGCACCTGAATGAACGTCCAGCAAAATTTAATCTTTTATTTCTTTCTTGTTACGATGCTTACCGTGTGCAATGGTTGCGTAAAGCCCTAATTTGTAACATTTGTAGATGAAGAGAGAGGGATGGGTACCAAGCAGGTTGGTTTTCATCTTTGTTTGTGCGGCATGAAACAGCCACCGAAGGAGTGGGGCCAGGCCCAGAAGACCAAGTTTGTGATAAGTATCCAAAACTTTCGAATAGCCTTTCAGTTCTTCGTGGTATAAGTTGAGCGTGTACATGGCTTCCTCTGTTTTTGCCAGAAAGCTGACGTTTGATTCAAATTGTTGAAAACCAACAGGATTGTCAATGTGGTAAATGTTGATGCCGGCTGCCTCGAGGGATCTGCCAAACAGCACGTCTTCATAGCCATAGGTTTGTATTCGGTCATCAAAAGGAAGAGCCTCCATCACCGACTTGGCCACCAGGAAGTTGGACGTGTTAAACTGTTGATAGGGTGACTTGTTGCGCTCAACGGCCGAATGTGAGTCCGCAGCCGCAGCTTCATAACGGTACTTTAGCGTTCCATCGGCAGGTTTCATCGGGCGTTGCACGCAGTTGCCGCCATAGATGACCATTGCCTGTCGATCTGCTTGAAGATATTGCAGAATGAAATCGTCGCTCGTGATTTTCATGTCACTGTCCAAGAAAAGCAGCCAGTGATGGCGCGCCATGACAGTGAGTATGTTTCGAATTTTAGCACGTCCTACATTGATGTTCCTACTGATGAACCGACAGTTGTCCAACGCATTGATTTCAGTAGCTTGCAGTTTTGTTTCGGGGCGTGTGGAACCATCATCTACCACGATGATTTCATAGTGTAGTTTGGGTATGTTCGCTGCTTGACAAGCCAGTGCTTTGACCAAATCTACACAACAATCGTTGTAGGTAGGGATTAGGATGGATAGCTCGCTGCGATTCATGGTTGACTGCAATAATGGGAGTGATATCGTTTGAGATGAGTTTAGTTGGTTGTTACGACTGTTCAGCTTTGAGGTACTGTCCGGTAAGACTTGCCTTACAGTTGGCTACCTCTTCCGGTGTGCCTGCGACAACCAATGAGCCGCCCTTGTCACCCCCGTCCGGACCGAGGTCGATGACATAATCGGCATAGTTGATGACATCCAGATTATGTTCGATGACGATGATGGAGTGTCCTCGTTCTATCAATGCGTCGAATGCCGAGAGCAGACGCTTGATATCCAGATAATGTAGTCCGGTGGTTGGTTCGTCAAAGATAAATAAGGTAGGCTCTTGCTTCTCGCGCCCAATGAAGTAAGCCAGTTTTACGCGTTGGTTTTCACCACCCGAAAGCGTAGACGAGCTTTGTCCCAACTTGATGTATCCCAATCCCACGTCATCCAGCGGTTGCAGTCGGCTGACAACCGTTTTCTCATTCAAGCGATTGAAGAACTCAAGTGCCTCTGTAACTGTCATGTTCAGCACGTCATTGATGTTTTTTCCATCTACCCGCACATCCAGTATGTCCTTCCTGAATCGTTGCCCATGGCACGTTTCGCATTCCAATTCGAGGTCGGCCATAAACTGCATCTCAACGGTGATGGTTCCTGCGCCCTTACATTCTTCGCATCTACCTCCTTCGGTGTTGAAGGAGAAGTACTGAGGTGAGAAGCCCATTTGCTTGGCAAGCGGTTGTTCGGCAAACAATTGTCTGATGGCATCGTAGGCCTTGACGTAAGTTGCCGCATTGCTGCGCGTGCTCTTGCCTATGGGGTTTTGGTCGACAAATTCTACATGCTCGACGTGTTTCCAGTCGCCTTCCAGCGAAATATATTCGCCAGGCTGATCGGCTACCTCATTCAAATGTCGCTTTAAGGCGGGGTAGAGAATGCCCTTCACCAAGGTTGACTTACCCGATCCGCTAACGCCAGTCACCACATCCAGCACGTTCAGCGGGAACTTTACATCAATTCCCTTTAAGTTGTTTTGTCTGGCACCTTTCAGTTCGATGGCCATGTTCCATGACCTTCGAGAACTGGGTTTGTCGATTGTTTCTTTTCCTGTGAGGTATTGAATGGTGTGAGAGCGAGAAAATTGTTTGGCAAATTGCTCCTTATTGCGGTCAATATCTTTGATGGATCCATTGAAAACAATTTCTCCACCCAGTCTACCCGCATTGGGACCTACGTCTATCAAGGTGTCTGCGGCTTGCATGATTTCCTTGTCATGCTCGACAACAATGACGGTATTGCCCAGTGCTTGTAGTTTTTTTAGCACACTGATTAATCGTTTGGTATCGCGACTATGCAGGCCAATGCTGGGTTCATCCAGGATATAAAGTGATCCCACCAAGGAACTTCCCAGTGAGGTAGTGAGGTTGATGCGCTGACTCTCACCGCCACTCAACGTGTTGGATTGACGGTTGAGCGTGAGGTAGCCCAGACCTACGTCAATGAGAAACTGCAATCGGTTGTTGATTTCGGTGAGCAATCGTTTGCCAATCTCTGCATCGTGATCGTCCAAAGCAAGTTGTTTGAACCACGCATGGAGGTTGGAGATGGACATTTCTACCAGTTCAGTGATGCTCATACCATTGATTTTCACCCAACTGGCCTCTCTTTTGAGTCGTGTGCCATGGCAGGTTGGGCAGGTGGTTCTGCCCCGATAGCGACTCATCATCACACGGTATTGAATCTTGTATTGATTCTCTTTCACCATTTGGAAAAAGGCATCAATGCTCACTCGGTCATGCTCGTCTTTGTGCATGTCGGATGGTAAGCCATGCCACAGCATGTCCTTTTCTTTTCTTGTCAACTCCAGGTAGGGCTTGAATATCGGGAAATCGTCTCGTTTCGCACGTCGACAGAACTCATCTTTCCACTGGGCCATCTTTTCGCCGTGCCAACATTGTACACAACCATCGTAGACGCTGAGGGTAGAGTTGGGAATGACCAGTTTTTCATCAATGCCAATGATGCTGCCAAACCCTTCGCAAGTGGGGCATGCTCCCAAAGGAGAATTGAATGAAAACATGTTGTCATTGGGTTCCTCGAAGGTCATTCCGTCAGCTTCATAACGCATGGAAAACTCATAAGTTATGTTGGAGGGGAAGAACACCAATTGGCATTCACCACGTCCTTCGTAGAAAGCAGTCTCCGCAGAGTCTATCAATCGGGAGATCACATCCTTGGCATCATCAACAGACAGGCGGTCAATCAACAGGAAAATCTCGTCAACCTTTGCTTTTTCCAACGCTTCTTTGTTCGCCAGAAAGTCGTCTATCCGCACGAAATCGTTCTTGAACCAAAGACGAGTGTAGCCCTCCTGGATTTCCATTTCAAGTTGTTTCTCTAGCGTTCTGCCTTCAATCAGGTGTAATGGAGCCAGGATGGCAAACTTGGTTCCCTTAGAGTATTGTTGCGTACAGTTGACGATGTCGTTAGTTGAATGCTTCTTTACCTCTTCGCCACTGATGGGAGAGTATGTCTTGCCAATGCGGGCATATAGCAAACGTAGATATTCGTATATTTCGGTTGACGTGCCAACTGTGCTTCGAGGATTGCGAGAAATCACTTTCTGTTCAATGGCTATGGCTGGTGGCAGTCCCTTGATGAAGTCGCATTCGGGTTTGCTCATGCGCCCCAAGAACTGTCTTGCATAGGAGGAAAGTGATTCTACATAGCGACGTTGGCCTTCGGCATATAATGTGTCGAAGGCCAAGGATGATTTGCCGGAACCCGATAGGCCGGCTATAACAATAAATTGATTTCGGGGAATATTGATGCAGATGTTCTTCAGATTGTTGACACGGGCACCTTTTATTTCGATATATTCGTTCATTGTCATGAGTTCATTGACATCAAGAACTCGTCATTGCTGTGGGTTCTTATCATTCTGTCATGAATTGAGTTCATTGCTTCTATTGGGTTCATGTCGGCAATATACTTGCGCAGAATCCACATTCTATCCAGTGTGGTCTTGTCTTGTAGCAAGTCGTCACGACGGGTGCTCGATGCAACCAAGTTGACAGCAGGGAAGATGCGCTTGTTAGAAAGTGATCGGTCTAACTGAAGTTCCATGTTGCCGGTACCCTTGAACTCTTCGAAGATTACCTCATCCATCTTACTACCCGTATCAATCAGTGCTGTAGCGATGATGGTTAGTGATCCACCACCTTCTATATTGCGGGCTGCACCGAAGAATCGTTTCGGCTTTTGTAATGCGTTTGCATCCACACCACCCGTCAATACCTTGCCTGATGCAGGACTCACGGTATTATAGGCGCGGGCCAAACGGGTAATGGAGTCGAGGAATATCACCACATCATGCCCACATTCAACCATTCGTTTGGCTTTCTCAAGCACGATTCCGGCAATCTTAACATGTCGCTCTGCAGGTTCATCGAACGTTGATGCGATGACCTCTGCATTCACAGTTCGCGCCATGTCGGTCACTTCCTCTGGTCGTTCGTCGATTAAAAGCATCATCAAATAAGCCTCGGGGTGGTTGGCAGCGATGGCATTGGCAATATCTTTCATTAAGATGGTCTTACCGGTTTTGGGTTGTGCCACAATGAGTGCACGCTGTCCTTTGCCGATAGGAGAGAAGAGATCGACCACCCTTGTAGACAGATTGGTCGTTGCTTTGTCGCCACAGAGTGTGAATTTCTCTTCTGGGAAGAGCGGAGTGAGATGTTCAAATTGTATTCTGTCACGAATCTCATTTGGGTTTCTTCCGTTGATCTTGTCGATGTTGGTTAATGGAAAGTACTTCTCTCCATCATGTGGAGGGCGAACATGACACTGTACTACATCACCCGTCTTCAAGCCATACTTCTTGATTTGTGAGCTAGCCACGTACACATCGTCAGGCGAAGACAGATAATTGTAGTCGCTTGAACGCAGGAATCCATAACCATCTGGCATGATTTCGAGGACACCATTTGCTTCAATAATGTCAGAGAAGTCGTACGCTGGTTGGTTGGAAGCGTTCGTGTTTACAGGCGTTTGGTATGAAGCCGAAGGCATGACGGGCGTGGTTGGATTGTCAAACATGTCATAACTCGGCACCGCACCTTGATCTACGATGGGTAAGTCTTGCACAACGATAAAGTCCGTACCATCGGCAGGATCTCCTTCCCAAATGCCTTCTGCGATGGCCTCGCGACGTTCTTGCTCGTTTTCGTTGTGCGCATTCACCTTCGCTTGTAAGCGTTCCAGTAAGTTACTCATACCAGAGTCTTTATGAGATGTGCCTTCTGCGTCTGCCTCTGAAGTTTCTTCTTCCGCGTTCTCAGAATCTTTTTCATTCACCTCATCATGTGCTTCATTTGAGCGTGATGCTTCGGTATCGTCGTTAACTTCTGTCTCTTTTTCTTGCTTTTCTGTATCTTCTTGGTTCTCTTCCTTCTTGGCATCAATCATTGCAAGAAGTTCAAGCTCGCGTTTTGTCTTCCTCCCTCTATGCTTAGGAATGGCTGCAAGTTCTTCTTCTGGTGTTAGTTCCTGCTCTTCTTGTGTTGAAGTATCATCTTTGCTCATGTCATCCTCTTTGAATAATGAAGTTGGCTCGCTTGCTGGTTTTTTCTTTTTCAGGTCGAAGTTCTCACCCTCTTTCCCATTCACCGAGTACACTCTGTCAGTCTCACGTACCGGTATGCGAATACGCCGCCGCTTGGTACCTGTGGCGTTTTCATCTGTTTCTGACGTAGCTTGTTTATCGAGTATTGAATATATGATTTCTTCTGGCGTATTGTTTTCGTCAATTTCGGCACCCAGTTTTTGAGCGATATCCGACAATTCCTGGATATCTTTAGATGATAATTCGTCTTTGCTATACATTGTAGTATAATAAGTGTTGATAGAAATTTCTGCGTTTCAGAAGAGAAACGACTTTGTATGTTTTTATTTGCTTGCAAAGATACAAAAAAAGAATGCAGCATACGGTCACCCAACAATACTTTTTACTGCCTTTAAATTTTGTTAACAGATAGGTTAGGGGTTAGACTTCTATTAACTGGTTCATCCGCAGAAGGAGCTTTAAATCTACAAAGAAGTCTTATTCGTTAAATAGGTTTTAGTGCTGTATGCGATGTATTACGCCCCAAATTTTGCTGCAAGGGATAGAATACACACCTAAATTCATATTCTTAGAAAGCCAGGAAATAATTCACTCACCTTCACTCCGTCATAAAATAAGAAAAAAAGAGGGGTATCATGTTGCTGATACTCCCTCTTTTCTAAATATGATGAGCTATGTTTCTTGCTTAAGATTTAGCATCAACATGCTCGGCCTTTGAATCCTCCTTCGGCTCACTTGCTACCACTTTTTCTGTAGCTTCGGCTGTATTAGGATCCTCATTGGCGGTTTTGTCTACTTCTCCATTTGACATACTCCAATCCTCTTGCGATTTGCGAACATAGCTGTTATAGCGCAATTTCGCCATATCCTCTGCAGCTTGGAATAGTTCATCGGCTTCGTGAGGATATGCTTTTTTAACAGACAGGTAGCGAACTTCACCCAATAAGAAATCGCGGAACTTGCTCCAGTCTGGTTCTTTAGAGTCGAGTAAGAATGGATTCTTGCCTTCATCGGCCAGCTGAGGATTGTATCTCCACAAGTGCCAGTAACCGCAAGCAACGGCACGAGCTTCCTCTGCCTGGCTCTTACCCATGCCACCCTTGGCTTTCAAGCCGTGGTTGATACAGGGTGAATAGGCGATGATGAGCGATGGTCCGGGATAAGCCTCTGCTTCACGAATGGCTTTCAGCGTTTGAGCCTGGTCGGCACCCATTGCTATCTGTGCTACATACACATAACCATAGGTTGTAGCCATCAAGCCTAAGTCCTTTTTGCGGATGCGTTTTCCTTGGGCTGCGAATTGAGCAATGGCACCAAGCGGTGTTGCCTTTGAGCTCTGTCCGCCCGTATTCGAGTAAACTTCCGTATCGAGAACTAAGACGTTAACATCTTCACCGGATGCGATAACGTGGTCGAGTCCACCGAAACCGATGTCATACGAAGCACCGTCACCACCGATAATCCACTGTGAACGTTTGATGAGGTAGTGCTCCAGCGTCATCAGTTCTTTGCAAGTGTCACAACCTTTCTCTGCACCTGCTTTGATAAGAGGCTTGAGTTGTTCTGTGGCTTCCTTCGAGCCTTGAGCGTCTTCTTTCGCTTCCATCCACTTCTGAACGGCTTCTTTCAACTCCTTAGACGAATCTTCTTTTTCTGCCAGTTGTTCGAGTAGGAGAGCAAGACGGTCACGCATCTTCTTGTTGCCCATTACCATACCCATACCAAATTCGCAGAAGTCTTCAAACAATGAGTTGGCAAAGGCCGGCCCCTTACCGTCTGCATTGGTCGTGTACGGTGTTGAAGGCAGTGATGCTGAGTAAATAGACGAACAGCCTGTTGCGTTAGAAAGCATTTCACGGTCGCCAAACAATTGTGAAACCAATTTTACATAAGGTGTTTCACCACATCCTGCACATGCACCCGAGAACTCAAACAGAGGTTGTGCAAATTGAGAATTCTTCACATTGCTCTGGATATCAACAAGATGTTGTTTGCTCTTCACATTCTTGGTGAGGTAGTTCCAGTTCTCAATCATCTTCTCATCGCGTGTAAATGGAACCATCTTCAATGCCTTACCTTGTTTGTTTCCAGGGCAGACATCGGCACAGTTACCACAACCTACACAGTCGAGTACACTTACCTGAATGCGGAAGTTCATGCCAGCCATTGGTCTTGGAACCTTCATAGCCAGGGTCTTGTCATTGAAACCTTTCACCTCTTCCTCATCCAATACAAATGGACGAATAGCTGCGTGAGGACAAACGTAAGCACATTTGTTACACTGGATACAGTTTTCGGGTGTCCACTCGGGGTTGAATGCTTCAACGCCACGCTTCTCATAGGCAGACGAACCATTCAGCATGGTACCGTCAATCATATCGTATCTCACGAAATCGGATACTTTCAGCAAGTCGCCATTCTGTGCATTGATAGGGCGTACGATTTCCTTGATGTAAGCTGGAACATCTGCTTCTGGTGCTTCTTCGTCATCTGCAAGGTCTGCCCATGCTGGGTCAACTGTCAATTGCTGATACTCCACACCGCGTTCTACAGCAGCATAGTTCTTATCAACGATGTCCTGTCCCTTGTTACCATAAGACTTCACGATGAACTTCTTCATCTGTTCAACGGCAAGGTCAACAGGAATCACCTCGGTGATACGGAAGAAGGCACTCTGTAGAATGGTGTTGGTACGGTTGCCCAAACCAATTTCTTGTGCAATCTTCGTCGCATTGATGTAATATACAGTAATGTTGTTTTGAGCAAAGTAGCGCTTCAGTCTGTTTGGAATGAAGTTGGCCAACTCTTCTCCCTCAAATACGGTGTTCAAAAGGAAGGTACCATTCTTACGCAGACCGCGAATCACGTCATACATTCTCAAGTATGCCTGAACGTGGCAAGCCACAAAGTTAGGTGTGATTACTTTGTAGGTAGAGTGAATGGGCTGATCGCCAAAGCGAAGATGTGAGCAGGTGAAACCTCCTGACTTCTTCGAGTCGTACGAGAAGTAGGCCTGACAATATTTATTGGTATTATCACCGATAATCTTCACAGAGTTCTTGTTGGCACCTACAGTACCGTCGGCACCCAGTCCAAAGAACTTAGCTTCGAACGTTCCTTCGGCTCCCAGAGGAATGTCTTCGAGCAAAGGAAGTGAAGTAAAGGTCACATCATCAACGATACCAACCGTAAAGTGGTTCTTCGGCTCGTTCATCTCCAGGTTGTCAAACACAGAGATGATGTGGCTTGGCGTGATGTCAGCTGAACCCAGTCCATAGCGTCCACCCACAATCAGCGGCTTGTTTTCTACGTCATAGTAAGCACTCTTCACGTCAAGGTACAGCGGTTCGCCTTCGGCACCTGGCTCTTTCGTGCGATCCAACACAGCAATACGCTTAACAGTCTTTGGCACTGCAGCCAGCAGGTGTTTAACAGAGAATGGACGATAGAGGTGTACCGAAATCATTCCGACCTTCTTACCTTCCTTCAACTGGTGGTCAATCACCTCGCGAGCGGCTTCGGTAGCCGAACCCATCAAGATGATGATGTTCTCTGCATCCTCTGCTCCATAATAAGAGAAGATGTGGTATTCGCGACCTGTAAGCTCAGAGATTTGTTTCAGATAGCCTTCCACAACATCTGGCACATCCTCGTAATGCTTGTTGCATGCTTCGCGATGTGTGAAGAATGTTTCTGGGTTTTCAGCCGTACCACGAGTTACTGGGCGCTCTGGTGTCAGTGCGCGGTCGCGGAAACGCTTGATGTCGTCATAGTCAATCAACTTCTTGATTTCCTCTTCGTCGATCATTTCGATTTTGTGATACTCATGTGAAGTACGGAAACCATCGAAGAAATTGATAAACGGTATGCTTGTCTTTAAGGTAGCCAAATGAGGTACAGTCGACAAATCCATCACCTCTTGAACGGATCCAGCGCAGAACATGGCGAAACCGGTTTGACGGCAAGCCATTACGTCAGAGTGGTCACCAAAGATACACAATGAGTGTGTGGCAATGGTACGCGCCGAAACGTTGATAACGCAAGGCAGCTGTTCGCCAGCTATCTTGTACATGTTTGGTATCATGAGTAGCAAACCCTGCGATGCTGTATAGGTTGTGGTCAATGCGCCTGATTGAAGAGAGCCATGCACGGCACCGGCTGCGCCTCCTTCCGACTGCATTTCTTGTACCGTAACCGTTTGACCAAATAGGTTCTTTCGTCCCTTGGCAGCCCATGTGTCAACATGTTCGGCCATAGGAGAAGACGGTGTGATGGGGTAGATGGCAGCTACCTCAGAAAACATGTAACTGATATGAGCTGCGGCTTCGTTACCATCACAAGTGATAAACTTTTTTTCTTTTGCCATTTTGTTATAAATAAAATATGAATAAATGTTTCGTATGAATCTTTTAATTCTTTACTATCATTCTTGTTCTTTTGTTGCTGTATTTATTTGTTCGCTTGTCTTGATTCGCCCCTCTGTCGCCTGTCAATATAGAAAACCAAACAGCCATAGGGGGATGCGGTTGTCTTGTCCCACCTCAGTGTTGTATCGGGCGTAGACGGTATCACTGCTGTAATGTATCTTATGTTCGCTCTTTGCATTGCAAATTCTGAACTTTTGCTGGCCGTCAACCAGGTAGAAACGGTCTTTGCCAGCTTGGTTCACTGCGTGGTCTTTCCACATGCAGTTCACGAAGAAAGTCTCCATCAAGTCTTGTGTATCTGCCTTGTTCGGATAGATCACATATTGCAGATTGGTGTTGTGCATCATCACTTTGCTGGGCTTCTTCGGGAAATCTTGACCCATGGGATAGATGATGTTAATCAATCGGGCATCGGCCAGGTATTTGATGTAATTCATCACCGTAGCGCGACTGGTATGTATCTCGTGCGCCAGATTGCTGATGTTGGGCGCACACTGCCCTTCAGTAGCCAACAGGTAGAACAGCTTCTTGATTTTTGTGAGGTATTTCAGTTCGATTTGCTTGATGAGCAGAATGTCCACCTCCGTCATCATGTTCATGGTCTTCAGCAGATTCTCCGAGAAATTGCGATTCTCCAGGAAGAACGGGTAGAAGCCATGGTGGATGTAGTCCATGAAGTATTTCGCCGGACTGGCCTTTGGCAGGATTTGCTTGATGATGTGTTCGTGATTCGTTAGTATCTCGTCAAGCGTGTAAGGCGTAAACTGGTTGTTGGTTTTGAGGTTGAGAAACTCGCGAAACGAGAACCCTCGCAGGTTGTAACTCTTCACGATGCCGTTCAGTTCGGGATTCTCTTCCTTGAGCCTCATCACGCTCGAGCCGGTGAAAATCACCTTCAATTCCGGAAAACGGTCGTGGCATCGCCTTAGCTCCTCACTCCAGTTGGGCTGCTTAAACACCTGGTCAATGAGCAGCACCTTACCGCCCTGCTCAACAAATTGCTTCGCAAAATCATCTATTCCGCAGCCTTGGAAATAGAAGTTGTTCATGTTGATGTACAGGCAGCGGCGATCAGTACTCTCAAAATTTTCTTGTGCGTATTGCAACAAGAATGTGGTCTTTCCCACGCCTCGTGTTCCCTTGATGCCTATCAAGCGGTCGTTCCAGTCAATCTCATCCATGAGGGTGCGACGAACTGGCGCTTTGGTGTGCTCTACAAGGCTCTTATGAGTGCGGAAGAAAGATTCCATTTCTAAATCCTTTTAAATTGCATAATCGTCACTGCAAAGATACTATTTATTTCTATAATTGCAAACTCTATATTGCAAAATATCATCTTTTTTTATTATTTTTGTACCCAGTTAAAAGAATGAGGCTTTCTGACAATGAAATTACATATCTTCAATCCAGATCACGATGTAGCATTGGCGTCCAACATGGATGCTTTCACGGCCCCGCATGCCGCACGCGAATTGCGTGCCGACCTGGGCTATCTGCCGGCTTTGTGGGCTGAAGATGGTGACATGGTGCTGGTGGATGACGTGTCGGCTGCACTCGAGTCGGCACGCCGTCTTGGCGGTTTGGTGCATGATGTGTTGTTTATTTCGCATGCCGATTTGTGCCGCGTTCCCATTGATTTCTCAACTGTTAAGGTTGAACCTTGGGGGTGGAACAGGGCCTTGTGTCACTATTTAGTGTCGTCCAACGCGACGTTCAGGCAAACAGTGCCCACGGCCAAGCAATTGGATGTTATGCGCAAGCTGAGCAGTCGCACGTTTGCTGCAACCCATTTACTGCCTGTTCTTGCAGCATCACACGAGCGTTTCGTGGGAACCAGCACTTTTTTCTCGGGCGATGCCGCTCAGTTGGCCGGTCGGCTCATGGCAGATGGTGAGCGATTTGTATTGAAGGCACCCTGGAGCAGTAGCGGCAGGGGGTTGAGATATGTAGACCATGATTTCAGCGACCATGTTGAAGGGTGGTGCCGAAACCTCATCAAAAAGCAGGGTGGCATCATGATAGAACCGCAATATAATAAGGTCTGTGATTTTGGAATGGAATTCATGGCCATGGACAACGGCCGTGTGGCATACCTTGGTCTGTCACTGTTCTCAACGGTTCATGGTGCCTATACCGGCAACATCATTGCTTCGGAGGCGGTGAAGCGCGACATGATGACGCGGTATGTACCCCTCGAATTGCTCGATTTCATTCAGGAGCATGTCATCTCGCTGGTTGGTTCGCTCTTCAAAGGCAAATATGTGGGGCCGTTTGGCATCGACATGATGGTGGTTCGGATGGAGGATCACGAGGAGTTGTGCATCCATCCTTGTGTCGAACTCAATCTCCGCCGTACCATGGGGCATGTGGCCTTGGCGTTGACCGAGCCGCAGTCAACCGACCCCAAACAACTCATGCATGTGGAGTACACCGATAAGTATCGCTTGAAAGTGTCGTTGGCTGGTGATGACTTGCTGATACCGTACGTCTTATAAACAAACTGATAAACAGCCTGTTATTTACTTTTGTTGAAGTAAAGCATGTCCTCGTATTCTCTTCTTTTTTCCCTTGTGAAACTAAAAGCATTGACTTTGGGCATCAATCTCTATGACTTTGGTGTCCAAACTCATAGACATTGGTGCCCAAAGTCAACGCCTTTGGTTGGCGGCCTTTGTGGGGCGTCATCCATGGAGGCCAGGGCCTTCGTTTTTAATTCGATTTTCTGGTGGGTTTCGTGCGAGGTTTACTCGGGTTTTTCAGATAGCGCGTCCAAGCGTATGGCCGTCGGTTGAGCAAATAGTTGGGGTCGTCCATGTGCCTGTACGCCTCGCGCTCAAATGAAATGTTCAGATAGGCGCGCCCCCTCATTGGCAGGCGAACGAGCCACTCAATGACGTAGAAGAGATAGAAGAATACAAATCCCAGTTCAATCATCTGTCGGGTATGGATGCGCTCATGCTGGATAAGGTCGGCCGTGATGGTCGTTCCCTTGCGGCAAAACAACATTCCCAGAATGTTGATGGCGTCATAATTTTTGAAGGGTATCAGTCGGTTGTGAACGATGAGCATGGGTGTGATGTGAACGATTTTTGTGTGTTTCCGTGTTTTATTATTCCACGTTTTTTCTGGTGATGATGTAGGCACTCAGCAAAACGAGAATGCCGGCCACTGGTTTGTCCCAGGTCAGCACATCCTGTCCGATGTAGATGGCTACCAACGAAGCAACCACCGGTTGCAGATTGGTGTAAATGCTCACGGTGGTAGCGGGCAGGTAACGCATGGCGAACGGTATGGCAAAGTAGCCCATCACGGTGGCAAACAGCACGATGAAGGCCATTTCGGCTACGCCTGTCCAGGCCCATGCGGCAGAGAAAAGTTTCTGCTGACCCCATTCGGGGGCTGCGAAAGGCAGCACGGCGAGGGTAGAAATGAGGAAAATCCACTTCATCTGGGTCACGGCCGAGTACTTCTGAGAAACGTTTCGGGTAATCAACAGATAGATGACCCAGGTGAGCAGACTCAGAATGGTGAGGAAGATGCCCAGCACGTCGTTGGTTCCCGATCCGCTCTGCCAGCCCATGAAAACCATCAAGAGCGCGCCGGCAATACCGATGAGAACGCCTATCGTCTTCTTTCCATTGAGCGTTTCTTTCAAAAAAACGGCTGCCATCAGCATGGTGGCAACGGGTGTCAGCGTGGCTATCAATGAGAAGTAAACGGGCGTGGTGTATACCAAAGCCCAGGCGGTGAGCGTTTGCGAAACCACGAATCCAAGCAAACCACCCAACATAATGATGAACAGGTCTTTGCGCTGAACAGGCTCTTTGGGCATGAACAGACTAATCAACCAGAATATCACCGCAGCACCCAGGCATCGGGTGAACATGTATCCCATGGGTGAGACCCATTCGTCGAGCAAGAGTTTGGTAACGGGTACACCTAAACCAAAGATTACGTTGGCCAGTATCACGGCACTGTGTGCCTGTATTTTGTTCTTATTTTTCATCACGTTTAATTGGGTTTGCGTTGCGAGTAGATGGTTGTTCATCGTCTACAAATCAACTGCAAATATAGTATTTTTTTGGAGAATGCCGGGTAGCTCAAATAAAAATGATATATTTGTATAATCAAACCATCAACATGCAGACCATGAACACGAATAAGATTCAGACAACTTTTACGCCCGACCATTTTCAACAAAAGGTGATACAGGCCGAGGGTGGGTACCACCTGGTGCTGGCTCCACCGGGATGTGGCAAGACCCAAATTCTTACCGAGCGCATTCGTAGGGCGCACGAACAAGGAATGCCGTTCGATAAGATGCTGTGTTTGACATTTACCAACCGCGCTGCCCGTGGCATGAAAGAACGAATTGAGGCGCATATCGCTGATGAAGGCGTTAACGAGGTGTATGTGGGAAACGTGCATCGGTTTTGTTCCAAATTCTTGTTCGACAACAGTTTGGTGCCAGCCGAGAGTTCGGTTATTGACGATGAAGATGCCTTCAGCATCCTGGCTCGCTATCGGGATGAGGACGAATATGCGGTGCAGGCGAACTATCGAGCGAAAAGTGAATATATAGAGGTGTTTCATTTTGCGGGATTCATCCATCAGCTGGTGCATGAACATCCCAAAAAACTGCGTCTACACCCTGAATGTGTGACGGCAAGGGACGTGACGGCGTTGCGCACCCTGTGCCAAGTGCAGCAAATGGAGATGACACCTGCCACGATGTTGGATGTGTTCACGCATTCGGATGTGTACGAGGATCTCAACCAGACCGAGGCATACGACCTGGGAAGTCAGCGTGACATTGGCGCCTTACTGAAAAAGATGGAGCAGGCGCGGCATTACATGGCATACAAAAAAGAGAACAAACTGCTGGATTTTGAGGACTTGTTGATGCTTACTTACGATGCGTTGCGGGCTGACGACAAGCATGAGCTGAAGCGGTATGACTGGATACAGGTTGATGAGGTGCAAGACCTCAATCCGTTGCAGCTGGCACTTGTCGACGGATTTACAAGTAGCGACTTCCACACCGTGATGTATCTGGGTGACGAGCAGCAGGCCATCTTTTCGTTCATGGGTGCGAAGATGAGCACGCTGGACGCTCTGAGGGAGCGTTGCGAGGGACATCTTCACCGGCTGTTTGTCAACCATCGTTCCCCTCAATATCTGCTTGACGTGTTCAATGTGTATGCCGAACAGCAGCTGGGAATAGACAAGAACGTGCTTCCAACGACCAATTATCTTCCCCAACGCAAGGGAGATGAGTTGCAAGTGATGGATAGTGTGACCATTGACTCGGAATACCGTGATGTCGCCGATGTGGTGTCTCGGTTGCAAGCAGCTGATGCGAAGGAGACAACGGCGGTCATCGTGAGCGCCAACGCCGATGCTGAATTGATGAGTAGGGCGTTGAATGGCTTGTCATTATCGCATTTTAAGGTGTCGGGAGATGATTTGTTCGCTTCGCAGGGCGTGAAGTTGCTGCTGGCACACCTGAATGTTTTGGCCAACGAGCACAACTTCATCGGGTGGTCACGATTGTTCATGGGGCTGCATGTCTTTGAGAGCAATGCGGCAGCGCGTGGCTTTGTGCGGGGATTGTTGGACAGGGCGATGCTGCCAACCGACCTTCTGACGTACCCAGAGAGCAGCTATGTGCAGGAATTTGTAAAGTGTTATGAGCAGCAGGATATTGTGGTGTTCGACACAGAGACCACCGGACTGAATGTTTTTGAGGACGACATCGTGCAGATTGCAGCTGTCAGGATGCGGCAAGGGAAAGTGGTTCCCGGCTCGTCGTTTGTCGTTTTTATGGAAACCGACCGTGATATCCCGCAACAACTGGGAGAGATAGAAAATCCATTGATTGCTGAAATGCAGCGACATGTGTTGCATAGTCACGCGGAAGGGTTGCAGATGTTCATGGAATACGTGGGCGACAGCATGCTTTTGGGACACAATGCCGACTACGATTATCACATTCTGGATTTCAATCTGCAACGCTATTTGCCCACCATATCGTTGAAAGAGCAGTGTCCACGCTATCTGGATTCGCTCAAACTCGTTCGGTTGTTGGAGCCAAACCTGCGTGAGTACAAACTCAAGCACTTGCTCTCGGTGTTGCATTTGGAAGGAGAAAACGCCCATTTGGCCGATGCCGACGTTGACGCAACCTGCAATGTGGTGCGCCATTGCTATGGAAAAGCCAAGCTCATGGTGCCTTCGCAGTTGGAATGGGTACGCCATCCGCGGTTCAAGAAGCGGGCAGAGGTGTTGCGAAAAAACTATTCAGACATATACAATGCGGCCAAACAGCGACTGTATCAGCGAGAAAAACCTGGCGATGAGCCTGTGTTGGTGCAGGAAATGCAACGCTTCTATGCGTTTCTTTGTAGTGAAAAACTGTTGGAACCGCAAGATAAATTGCATTATGTCACGCAGTTTCTCACGGATGATATCATTGACCAAGCAGCGGCACCATCGTTGGTGGAGCAGCTGTGGGCCTACGTCACGGAAATAAACACGCTGAAAGAGGCCGACTTGTGCAACAGTCAAACGCTGCAAGAGCGTATCTTCGTGACAACCGTTCACAAGGCAAAAGGACTGGAGTTTGACAATGTCATCATCTTTGATGCCGTTGACGGACGCTATCCCAACTTCTACAATCAAAACAACGAACGGCTGTTGGCAGAAGACAAGCGTAAATTTTATGTAGCCATGACGCGGGCCAAGAAACGTCTTTATGTGGCTTGGTCGACCACAAGGATAGACTATTACAATCGTTCTCACCCGCGCGATATCACTCCCTTCATGAGGCCAATACTGCAATTTTTCGAAGAATGAGGGTAGAGAGAGTTGTAAGCTCAGTTTAATGTCTTTAACTTTTTGGTAAAGACGAATGAAAAGAGCATGAAAAATGGATTCACGGTATCGGTTGAAACCATGAATCCATTTTCGCTATTTGCTCGCACTATTTGCGCACAGGGATGTTCTTCAATATCTCAAGAAGGTGATCCCAAACCATTTGTACGGTAGGGATGTGCAAACGTTCATCGGGTGTATGAACGAAACGAAGTGTGGGTCCGAAGCTAACCATGTCGATATGGGGATAACGTTCAGAGAACAATCCGCACTCAAGTCCTGCATGAATACCCAATACTTCTGGCTCTTTGTTGAACAATTTCTTGTAAGTCTCGACCGTCAGCTTTACTAATTTGCTGTCTGGGTTCATGTTCCAAGCTGGATAACCATCGGTTTGTTCCACCTTAGCGCCTGCCAATTGGTAAGCAGCCTTCACGGTGTTACACATGTTGTCCAAATTGCTCATCACGTTGCTGCGTTGTGACGACAAGATTTCAACCTTGCCATCCATGGTCTTCACCGCCGCCACGTTGCTTGATGTTTCAACCATATTGGCCAACAACTCGTCTTGGCACATCGCAAAGATACCATTGTCAACGGCTTGCAGAGCCATTATCAGTTTGCTGCTTACGTCCTTTGGCAGCACCTGTTGAGGCTCGGTACTTTCCATGTTGAACACCATGTCGGTATCTGTAACATGAAACTCTTGCATCACGTCATGATGGAAAACATTCCAATCGGCACGCACTTGCTCTTTCGCATCATTGGGAACGGCGAACACAACCTTTCCATCACGCGGGATGGCGTTGTGCAATTTGCCACTATTAAAGGTTGCTAAGCGCAAATCAAACTTCTCTTGTTCGTTGAAAAGAAATCTCGTTAAAACCTTGATGGCATTGGCACGCTTCTTATTGATGTCGTCACCAGAGTGGCCTCCCACCAAACCTTTCAGCGAGATTTGCATGAAGAAGTGGTCCTTTGGAGCCTCTTCTGCCTTGTAATCGAAGGTGGCAATGGTACTACGGCCACCCGCACAGCTTACATATATTTTGCCTTCGTCTTCAGAATCTAAGTTGATGAGGTAGTCACCCGTCATGAATCCAGCTTTCATTCCCAACGCACCCGTTAGCTGTGTCTCTTCATCAACGGTGAAAACACATTCTATCGGACCGTGTTCAATGTCGTCACTTTCGAGCACAGCCAACTCCATAGCCACACCGATACCATCGTCTGCACCGAGCGTTGTGCCCTTGGCGGTAAGCCATTCGCCATCAATGTAGGTCTGAATGGCATCCTTATCGAAATCGAACTCAACGTCCACAAGCTTGTCACACACCATGTCCATGTGGCTCTGGAGTATCACCGTCGCACGATCCTCGTAGCCTTTGGTGGCTGGTTTGCGGATAATCACGTTGCCTGTTTCATCTACTGACGTTTCCAGTTGATGGCTCTTGCCAAACTCTTTGAGGTATTCTATCATCTTTTCCTCACGCTTGGAAGGGCGTGGTATCTCGTTGATTTTGGCGAACTGCTTGAAGACGCTAGCTGGTTGTAAGTCTTTCTTTTCCATACTATTTTTTCTTATTTTATTTTGTATATTGCTCTATTTGCACTACCTTTGCCAAATTGAAATGACAAAGTGACACTGCAAATATAATAAGAAATGTTGAAAACATTACTTCTTAGCATGTTAATAATTGCAATATGTATTGCATTGATGGCTGTGAAATTGATTTTTCAGAAGAATGGAAAGTTCGATTCTATGCACATACATGACAGTGACGCTATGAAAGAGCGTGGCATTCATTGTGTGGTAGATCAAGACAAAGAGGCAAGAAAGCAGGATAAGGCGTTTTGAAATGGATGTCATGGGCAGCATGCTGTCATGGTCATGAGACAAAATAATACGTAAACAATTAAATATCAGTATACAAAATGAAGAAAAAGATTATCCGTTCGGTAGCGGTTGCAGCTCTCGCAACACTGGCTTTCACGGCATGTGACAACTCGAAACCTCAGGTTGATAAGAAGTCAGAAGGTACAACAGCTGCTGTTCCTACAGACATGAAAATTGCCTATGTTGAGGTAGACAGCATCATGACCCAGTATAAGTTCTGCAAAGACTATAGTTTGATTTTGCAGAAGAAGGGGCAAAACATTCAGAACACGCTGGCTGGAAAGCAGAAACAATTGGAGCAAGCAGCTGCAAACTTCCAGCAGAAGCTTCAACAAAATGCATATACTCGTGACCAGGCAGAATCCATTCAGGCTGGATTGCAGAAACAGAGTGCCGATCTTCAGGCGCTCAATCAGCGTCTGAGCAATGAGTTTCAAACAGAAACCGATAAGTATAATAAGGCTCTCCGCGATTCTATTCAGCACTTCTTGGCAAGCTACAACAAGGATAAGAAGTATAGTCTCATCCTTTCCAAGGCAGGAGATAATCTGCTGTATGCCGACAAGAGCTATGACATCACCAAGGATGTGGTTGCTGGTTTGAACAAGGCTTATAAGCCAATCGACACAAAGAAAAAGGCTGAGGCAAAGAAATAAGAAAGTTTCTTTTGCACAGTTTCCTTCATGGTCATTGTACATGATAAAAAGAGAGCGTATCAACAAAAAGATATCTCTCTTTTTTTTATGGCGATAACTTAAGGAGTAAGCATTCAGAATTTGCTGTCTTTCATTTTTTTTTAATTATCCTTATCGGTCTTGTTGTCTATCAGGATATTTGTTCGTGGGCAAGATGTCAAATATGGGATGCCTGCGATGATTTTAAAAATCTTTTCATTATTTTTGTCATGAAATAGAAAATATGGCATGAAAAGATTATTCTCCGTTTTATTATTAATATTGATTACGCAGTGGGTTGTCGCCATACCAGTCAAAAAGAGCGGGTGGAAAGTCATTCGTCTTGCGAGTGGAGTAGAGGTAAGAGCGATGTTCAAAGGCGATGAACACCTGCATTACATGGAGGCAGAAGATGGTCAGAAATACGTTTTTGACGAACAACTTCAAGCTTATCGACCTGCCGATTTCACAACCTTAGCAAGAAAAGCTGCTGCAAAAAGACGCAGATTAGCAGCTCGTAGATACGCAAAGACGCGGGTTTCCTTGGGCGAAAAGCATGCCGGCTATGAAGGAAAGAAAAAAGGTTTGATGATTTTGGTCGATTTTGAAGACGCCAAATTCAACGAGAAACATACAAAAGAGCTTTATCAACAGATTACGAATAAGTTGGGATTTGTGCACCAATTGGGATTTAAAGGAAGTGTAAGAGATTATTTCCTCGACCAGAGCAGGGGTAAATTTGATTTAACTTTTGATGTTGTAGGCCCCATACGCATGAAGAAAAGCTATGCTTATTATGGCGCCAACGATCGTGAAGGTTACGATATCCGACCGCAAGAAATGATACAAGAGGCTTGTGTGGGCGCAAATGCCGAGGTGGATTTTAGAGATTACGATTGGGACCATGATGGGAAAGTAGATGCGCTGTACGTGTTGTATGCCGGTCAAGGGGAAAATTCAACAGAAGGACAAGATTCCAAACGCGTGTGGCCACACCAGGCGGAGCTTTCTGAATCCAACTTTGATTTTAACTTGGATCAGGTGACCATCGATTCTTATGCCTGCGGTCCTGAATTGTCTTCACGAACACAAATAGAAGGTATCGGAACCATCTGTCATGAGTTTTCGCATGTGTTAGGGCTGCCTGACATGTACGACACGCTTAATGGCGAGGCTTATGGCATGTTTTCATGGGATGTGATGGATCAAGGAAGTTATAACGTTGGTGGCTTCGTTCCAGCTGGTTATACCAGTTATGAGCGTACTTATTTAGGTTGGTTAAATCCGATTGAACTGACCAGCGACCTCACTGTTACGAACATGAAACCGCTCAGTGAACAGGGTGAGGCCTATGTCATTTACAACGAAAACAATAGAAACGAATATTATCTGTTGGAAAACAGGCGCAAAACAGGTTGGGATGCAGGGCTTGGCGGAGAAGGATTGCTGATTCTTCATGTTGATTTTGATGCTAAGACATGGGCCGACAATACTGTTAACAGTCAGAAAGATCATCAACGATGTACCATTTTTCACGCCGATAATTCAGATGCTTACCTCGACATGTGGGGAAATTATAGTGCCTCAGAGATTGCAGGCGATGCCTATCCATATCGGGCTAACGACAGTTTGACGGCCAATTCTAAGCCTGCGGCCCGTTTGTTCAATGCGAACAGAGGGGGAACCTATTTCATGAATAAGGACGTGAATGAGATTACAAGAAATGAGGGCGGAACCATTTCTTTTCGTTTCATGGTGGTTGCTGCCTCAACAAAACCGAATCAGACTCCCTCTGACGGCATTTTATTCCATGAAACATTTGACCAGTGTAAGGGAACGGGTGGAAATGACGGTAAGTTTAGCGGGCAAGTGGCCCGAAGCATGAATGATTTCATGACGGATATTGAAGGCTGGAACGTGCCATCTGGTGCCGCATACGGTGGCGACCGATGTGCGAAGTTTGGTACATCGTCAAAGAATGGCACCGTGTTGTCACCCGAATTTGATGCGCACGGTAATGACACGCTCATCTTCGTGGCTGCACCTTTCGGAAAAGATGATAACACGTTGGATGTGTACATCAACGACTCGCTGTTGGGTGTCTTTACATTGGAAAGAGGGAAATGGACTACCATCAAGTTTCCTTTCACGGGAACCGGAGCGACAACCATCCAATTTGTACCTTATAACCGCTTTTTCTTGGATGATGTAAAGGTGGTAGGACCTACGAGTAAGCAGGAAACTGGTATCAAACAGCTTGAGGCTAAGCCCAACACTCGCCAGCCTTCAAAAATTTATAATCTCAATGGGCAGTTCGTGGGAACCAAACTCGATGCCCTGCCCAAGGGGATATACATATCGAATGGAAAGAAAATTCTGAAATTCTGAAATCGAAACATTTGATCGTCTTGTTAGACAAGACTTCTTTGAATGGATTTGATGGCCGTTCGCTAAAAATATCATCCCGCATAGAAAATGTGTGGTGATATTTACTTTTTCATGGTTCTTCTTGACGGTTAACTCCTATTTTCCGGCTCTTTTATGCCCAACATGTGTCCCAATCTGAAGTTTATAAATATTCCAGAAAATGCCCAAACTATTTCGCTGGCACCAATAATACCAAACTACGAATACATACTCAAGACGATAGTAGTATCAATCGCAATGTAGATATAACTTATTTATTAATGTGAAAGTCAGTTATTTTTATTTTAATGTTTATTAACAATACTTCTCTCTTGATAAATAATATAATTGTATAACTTTGCAAGCGATATTAAAAATCTATACAATCTTACCTAATTTAATTAACTATTTTATTTATGTACATGTTATTTAAAAACAAAATTCCACTTGTCATTGCTTTTGCGATGATGACATTTGTGGGTATGTACGCAAACACCTCTCACAGCTCTGCCTTGGCTACTTCCCAACAGCAGTCTGCCTGCCAGGGTGTGGTAAACGATGCAAATGGAGAACCCATTATTGGAGCCTCCATCAAAGTAAAAGGTACAGGAGTGGGTGCTGTTACCAATTTGGATGGTCATTTTACCCTTGCCAACGTAGCAAAGGGTAGTACTTTAATTATTTCCTATGTAGGCTATAAATCCCAAGAAGTGGTGTGGGATGGCAACGAACTGAACGTAACTTTGCACGAAGATTCCGAGATGCTGCAAGACGTTGTAGTCATTGGTTACGGAACACAGAAGAAGGTAAACCTTACTGGTGCCGTGTCTGCCGTGACAGCCAAAGATTTAGAGGGTGTTCCCGTAGCCAACACAGCAACCTTGTTGCAAGGTCGTGTGACGGGTTTGAACATTACAAGCAATGGTGCACAGGCTGGTGCCGACAATCCAGAATTCAGAATCCGTGGTATCGGAACTTTTGGAAATAGCAACCCGATGGTACTCATCGATGGTGTAGAGGGTTCGTTGGGGCAGATTAGCGATATTCCTGCAGGTGATATTGAAAGTGTCTCTGTACTCAAGGATGCCGCTTCGGCAGCTATCTATGGAGTGCGTGCTGCCAATGGCGTAATCTTAATTACTACCAAAAGAGGAGCTGAGGGACGTGTACAGGTCAATTATAATGGTAGTTACACATTGCAGACACCGGGTATTCTTCCCGAATTTGTGAGCGGATACGAATGGGCGAAGATGAAGAACGAAGTGGCACCGGGAACCTATTCAGCAGAGGCATTGCAAAAGCTACAGGACGGTAGCGACCCCGACCATTATGCCAACACCAACTGGTTGGATGCTGTAATGCGCAATGCACCAATGCACCAGCACCACCTGTCAGTAACAGGCGGAAACAAAGATACCAAGTTCATGGCTTCTGTATCATTTGTTGACCAAAAAGGTATCATGATAGAAACAGGCGTAAAGCGTATTTCATTCCGTTCTAACTTGGACACGAAATATAAACGCTTTACCTTCGGACTGAACGTGTCGGGTAACAAGAATGCACTTAAAACTCCAGGAATGGATACTACCGGAGATGGTGGTGTGCTTCGCCGAGTTGGTTGGTTTACGCGTCCTACGGTACCATTGATGTATTCCAATGGACATTATGGCTATATCGATGGCTCTATCACAGATGCTGAATTGGTAAAAAATCCTTTGGAGTCAATGCGTTCAGGCTATCGCTTAAACGACTCATGGCGTTTCAATGGCAAAGCGTTTGCTGCAATGGACATCATCGATGGATTACAGTTCCGTACGAGTTTTGCATACGCATTCTATTTGAATGCTACCAAAAGATATTCGCCCGGCAATATGCACAAATATACACCCGAAGGTACGATAGCCAAGCGAGGTGTCCCTACCAATTCGCTTGCCGATTATTATTATCGTGACTATACATGGACTAACGAAAATCTCTTGACATACAATAAGCGGTTTGGAGATCACAGCATTAGTGCCTTGTTGGGTCATTCGCTTATTGGTTATACCACTTATAATACCACGGCTTCTAAACAAGGTTTCCCAACCGACAACATTTATGAGTTGGGTGGTGGAACCAGCACACCTGGTGCAAATGGAAATTCAGGTGCTTTTAGACTGCAATCGTTCTTTGGACGTATTCAATACAATTATGCCGACCGTTACATGGCTGAGGTAAATGTTCGTCGTGACGGTTCTTCGCGAATGCCTTCCACACAACGTTATGCCACCTTCCCCTCTGTATCATTGGGTTGGGTATTTAGCAGTGAGAAATTCATGTCACAATACGACTGGCTTTTTGGTAAGTTACGTGCATCATGGGGTAAACTGGGTAACCAAGAGATTGGTAGCTACGCCTATGTGGCAACCTTAGGAGCAAGAGGTAATTACTACTTCGACCAAAAGGCAAATGCTCAGGCTGGTATGGTTCAGACATCAATACCTAATGAGGATATCAAGTGGGAAACCACAAGAAACATCAACCTTGGTGTTGACTTGGGCTTCTTCAATAATAAGATTTCTACCAGCTTCGATTGGTTCGACCGCAAGACCTCTGACATCTTGATGCAGTTGGCGATGCCCGGTATCTTCCTCGGCTCGCTCCATGCTCCTTATCAGAATGTAGGTGAGGTGAGAAACCGTGGATGGGAATGGAGTGCAAACTATCAAGATAGCAAAGGCGACTGGAACTGGTTTGCCGGCTTCAATGTTAGCCATGTAAAGAATGAGATTCTTTATATGGGTGGGCTGGAAGAGCGTATCAGTGGACCTACCATCAACCGTATTGGTAATCCTATTGGTGCTTTTTACGCATGGAGAGCTATCGGCATATATCGCACCGAAGCCGACTTGCAAAGAACCAATTCGAAAGGACAGGTTATCAAACAGAATGGAGCAGCACCCAAATTGGGTGATATCATGTATGCCGATATCAACGATGATGGCAATGTGAATGACAAGGATCGTGACATCATTGGTAATCCTTTCCCCAAATACACCTATGGATTCAACTTTGGTTTCGGTTGGAAGGGGCTTGACTTTTCTACCTTATGGCAAGGTGTGGGTGGCATTTATCGTTACTCATGGGAAACAACGTCAGATATCCGCGGTAACCTTACCACACGCTTCCTTGACCGCTATTCGGCAGAGAACGTGAACGGTAGCATGCCAGCTTTAGGCAATTCTATCAATGACACAATGTCATCATTCTGGATGGAAAAGTCTGACTACTTGCGTTTAAAGAATCTTGAGTTAGGATATACATTCAAAAATGAATTGCGTGGACTTGGCATCTCAAAGATGCGCATCTATTTTGCTGCTACAAATTTGCTCACTTTCACTCCGTTGAAGAACTGGGATCCTGAGAAGACATCAGGCGACGTGCGCAACCAAATTCATCCCAACTCACAAACATACTCGTTTGGATTAAACATTAATTTCTGATAAAAGGGAGAAATCATGAAGAAAATATATTTAAAGAAAAAACTGTTTCACATATTGCCAGTATGCGGTTTGATACTTACCGCAACAAGCTGCTCTGATGACTTCTTCAATTTGAAGAATCCGAATCAAGTAGAAAATACAAGTTTCTGGAAGACAGAGCAAGATGCCTTGATGGGACTCACAGCCTGTTACGATGCGCTACAGAGCGACAACTTGTATGACGATTATTTGGATGGTGGAGGTTATGGATTCCTGATGCGGGAAACAACCTCAGACAATGGAGAACATTCTTGGGGAACATGGATGTTAGGCTCCACCGTAGCCATGGGTACGTCTGGAACCAATGATGGATGTTTCAGCAGTTATTGGAATGCAAACTACGAATTGATTAAGCGATGCAATTTGCTGATTTCCAACATCGACGAATCTACGATGGGCAAGGAGACGGCTGGTAGATATAAGGCTGAGGCTATTGCATTGAGGGCTTTGGGATATTGTAATCTCGTGTCGTTGTATCGAGATGTGCCTTATTTGGAAAAACCACTCACCTTGAGAGAGGCTGAGGCTCCGGTAGAGAAGAAAGAGGTGATTGCCAAGAAAGTGCTGGATGACCTTGCTGCCAACATTCCTTTCTTGCCAAAGAGGGGCAAAGAGGCAAAAGGGCGTATGTGTCAAGAGGCAGCCTATGCCATTATGGGACGTATGGCATTGTTTACAAAGCATTATGATATAGCCATAGATGCCTACAAGAAAGTGATTGGTGCCTATTCTTTGTTCAAAGCTGGAGACGGAACAGACTATCAGAAAAACTTTGCCGACTTGTTTACCGAAGCCAACGAGAACTGCAATGAAGTTATCTTGGGCGTACACTACAAAGGACCGGGACTTGGCGAAGGACAGACTTTCAGTATCTGTTGGGGAACTCCCATGACAGCCGTTCAGGCTTCTATGAACCTGTGTGATGAGTATTACTGCACAGACGGACTGCCTATTGACAAGTCTCCGCTGTTCAAAGGAAACCTTGAGAAGGGTGGACATAGCAGAGCGAATATCGACTATCCACGTTTTGAGAACCGAGACCCACGCATGAAAGCTACATTGGCAGTGCCAGGCACAGAATGGCAAACTGGTATGATTGTGGGTAGCGACAAGACGAAAAACAATTTCAACAAGTCAACGGTATACATTCGCAAGTGGTTCATACCCAATAAGACCACAAACGAATATGATGGCAGTTTCGACTATTATGTTATTCGCTATGCCGAGGTGCTGCTCTCACTGGCAGAAGCCATGATAGAGAAAGGTGGATATAGTCAGGCTGAAATTACACCTTATATAAATGAGGTGAGAAGCCGAGTAGGTATGCCCGCAGTAGAAAAGGTAGAAGGCAGCGGATTGAACCAAGAGGCTTTGAGAAGTATCGTGCGCCATGAGCGTCGTGTCGAATTAGCTTTTGAAGATTTACGTTTGGCAGACCTCTATAGATGGAACGACTGGGAGAACAGCGTTAAACGTATGTTGAGAGACAAGGAGTGGTACGATGGCACTTGCTATGCTCATGACTATCGTGGACCACAAGATACTGTATGGCCAATACCGCAGAGTGAAATTGATACAAACAAGAAATTGGAGCAGCATGCCGAATGGAAATAAGCCTAAAGGCGTGAGAATCCTTTCGAATGCAGAACATGATAGGCAAATTCGTACCAGCCTATAGATGTGTTCATTTGCATGCAACAATTCTAAAACAACTTGAAAGGCTGGCTGTATAAGCTGGCCTTTCATGTTCTATTTAACAAAGTTAAACCATCATTATTTTTATGAACATGAAACGTAACATCTTTCTTATCACATTGTTTTTTAGTGTTATCACAGCATACGCACAACCTTCGGTCAAAAAGCATTGCTGCCAGTCTGGCAAAGTTTTATTTTACGATTCTTTTGAAACAGATGCTGTACTTCCAGACACAACGGTATGGATGCTTTGCACGCCAGCCAATAATGCGTGGCAGCAGCATTTCAAACATACGAAAGGTTGGGAAAACGTAAGAATAGAGAATGGCGCATTGAAGCTCAAGGCAGATAAGCGGGATGGTGTATATCGCAATGGCGGTGTGCGTACCAAGAAGGGTTTTCCCAATAATACACGTCTGGAAGTATGTGCACGGTTGAACAAATTAGTGAAAGGTGGATTTCCTGCCATTTGGCAAATGCCTGTAGGAGGAATGGAATGGCCCAGAAGCGGTGAAATAGATGTAATGGAGTGGGTACAAGGAACGCCAAAGCAAGTATATCAAACAGTACATACTTTCTTTATCAATGGCGAAGATGGATCGGCAGGAGTGACAAATCCTAATCCCGATACGCACTTTGATGCAACGGCATATCATATTTATGCGGCAGATAGAACAGATAAAGCCATCATATTTTATATTGATGGAAAAGAAACTTTTAGATACGAAAATCAAAATTTGCCAGATGAAGCCACAAAACTACAGTTTCCTTTCAACAAGCTACCTTTTGACATTATCCTGAACTTTTCGCTGGGAGGAACTCTCAATGGCAACAACACATGGGCAGGTCCAATAGTAGATTCCGATTTGCCGGGAGAACTATGGATTGATTGGGTAAAGGTTACGTCCCTTGGGCATAATAACCATCAATGTGCACATTGATTTTCTTTCTCTTGCCATCAAAAACCATTTGACAACAAATCTATGGTAGATAGCACAAACATACCCAAACAGAAGTAGCTGAGCAAGTGTACTTTAAGCTTCGTAGCTTCTTCTCTTTGGGTATGTTTTTCGTTATTAAGAATTGCATCTTTTTCATTATTCTGCTTTTGTGTTTGTTAGTCAATGTAGAGTTAAAATTATTTTTCGGGTGATTTACCATGCACATCAAGGATTTGCTGTTGTGGGAGCTTTACATTGAAAAGAGGGCAGGGGGTACCTGTCATGTAGAGGTGTGACTTTGTGAGATTCCAAATAGTAGGGTGGTAATGAATCACGTCATGCCTGCAATCCGTTTGTCTTTTTCATGAAATATTTTTACTATCGTCTTCAAAACTCGCGTATTTGCAACCAACAGGAAGGGTGGGGATAAATACGCAAATTATAGAATGTTTTCATATTCTCTTATGGTACAATGAGTTACTGAGATGAGGTGCTTTTTCGTTTCAAATGTGAATCCTTTTTTGTGCCAAAAGCATGCTTATTGACGGCCAATATGCATGCCATTATGCAACAAAGTCATATTGGTTGGAAGCCAATATGTTATTTCTAATACGGCAAGTTGATGATAATAGGGCGATAAAACGTATGCAGTTGCAGAGAAAAAACGGTTTTTAATGTTTTGAGGTGCATAAAAAACACTTCTCAACCATTGTGTCTTTTCTATGTTGAAACCTGAAAATTGTGAAATAAACGGACAATTAGATTATTGTCTTACCTTTTAAAACAAGTGATTTGCCCTCACTGTATGGACTCCCGAAGGCGTGCTTTCGTCCGTGTAACCTGACAACGTGACCTATCAAAAAAAAATTGATTGTCTCACGACAACCAATCTTCATTAACCTTAATAATCTAATACCATGAAAAACACAATGCAAAGGTAGTAAAATATTTCATCCGTGCAAGTTTTCTGGTCTATACAGGGCGTTTTTATAACATAAATTATATTTTTAATCTGCCATTTAAACTTCCTTTGCATCCTTCTGGGCGTATCGGCTACAATTCATACTTGTTGGATTCTTTTGAGAAATCCCGTTCTGCTGTAGATGATTACGGTCAAACCGATCCTCAAGATTGTTGTACCGAAAGTACGAAGCACTTGAGGGCGGCAAAAACAAAAGTAGGAGATAAACATTCATGATAGATATTTATCTCCTACTTGATAACGATGATGCTGAACGATGGTATCGCAGCGAGGTTTATCTTACACTAAACTTATAGGCAACATGACTGAAATATTTCTCACCTGGCTTGAGGTAAGGTGAAGGCCAGTTTTTCTTGTTTGGAGAATCAGGGAATTTCTGGGTCTCCAAACAAACTGAGGCACGCTGTGGATAGGCGATGCCCTTTTTGCCGATGACACTGCCAGAAAGGAAGTTGCCGGTATAAACCTGTATACCAGGTTCGTTGGTGAACACTTCCATGTAGATGCCCGACTCGGGAGAGTACAGGCTGGCTGCCACCTTGGTGTCGTCACCCTTACCGTCCTTGTAGGTGTTCAGCACATAGTTGTGGTCATACCCTCTGCCATATTTGAGTTGTGTGAAGGTAGTGTCCCCGATGGTTTCATACAGTGCGTGACGCTTGGTGAAGTCCATGGGTGTACCGTAAACAGGTTTGATTTCTCCTGTTGTCATAAAGGTACTGTCGCAGGGTGTATAGTTGTCGGCATTGACATAAAGAACCATGTTGGTGCCAGCCTTTGACGGATCGCCAGAGAGGTTGAAGTACGAGTGGTTCGTCATGTTGATGACGGTTTCTGCGTCGGTGGTGGCCTCAAACTTCATGTCCAAGGTGTTGTCGCTGGTTACCGTGTAGGTAACTGTTGCCGTCACATTGCCGGGGAAGTTGTTGTCACCGTCAGGAGAATGCAAGACAAGCTGAAGCGTTGAGTCGTTCAACTGGTTACCTTCGTATACGGAATATTGCCAACCTGAGGGACCACCATGCAGGCAGTGTCCGAAATTGTTGCGTGGCAATTGAATCTTCTTTCCTGCAACCGAGATTTGACCCTGATTGATGCGGTTGGCGTAACGACCAATGGCTGCGCCGAAATCGCTGGCGTTATTGACAGAATCGGCATACTGCGCAATGTTGTCATATCCTAACACGACATCGGTAGCAACACCGGCTTTGTTGGGTACGCAGATTGACACAACGCGTGCACCAAAGTTTGTGACGCAAACTTCCATGTCATTGTTGTTCTTCAAAACGAACAGCTTAACTGGCTTTTCGTTGAGTGTTGTGTCAAACTTGGCGGGGTCTAGACCGGAAACGGTTAATTTACTGTTGTCACTGGACGAGCAGGCCGTAAACAGTGCCATGGCAAATGCTGCGCCCATGAATAATCCTTTAGTTAGTTTCATCTTGAATGTATTGGTAATATTTGTTATGAGTGAATAAAAAACAAAAAGATACCTGTTATCACAATGTTGATAACAGATATCTTTATTTGCTATCAATTAGCATACTTTGTGAGAGCCCTGGCTGATCACTACGTCATAGATTTCTGGTTTCTTGCCAAATTTAGTAAGATACTTTTCTGTGACATCGGCCACGAACTTGTCATGAATTTCATCCTTAACCAGGTTGATGGTGCAGCCACCGAAGCCGCCACCCATGATACGACTGCCGGTTACGCCGTTCTCTTTCGCAACGTCATTGAGGAAATCAAGCTCTTCGCAAGATACCTCATAGTCCTTGCTCAGGCCTTCATGTGTCTCGTACATCTTCTTACCCACCGTCTCATAGTCGCCAGCTTCCAATGCGTCGCAAACGGCCAGCACACGGTCTTTCTCACCCAGTACGAAGCGGGCGCGGTTGTAATCTTCCTCACCAACTTCGGCTTTCACGGCTTCTAATTGCTCCCATGTGCAGTCGCGCAGGGTTTCAAATTTCTCATTGGGGTACTTGGCTGCAATGTGCTTAACGACATTCTCGCAAGATTTGCGACGGTCGTTGTATGGCGAACCAACTAATTCGTGTTTCACGCATGAGTTGACGAGCATGAGTCTGTAGCCCTCTGGGTTGAATGGGAAGTATTCGAACTCACGACTACGGCAGTCGAGGCGCATGAGCTTACCCTCCTGTCCGAAGACGCTGGCAAACTGATCCATGATACCGCAGTTAACGCCAACATACTTGTGTTCTGTAGCTTGTCCTGCCAAAGCCATGTCCCATTTGGACACTTTGTTATCACCGAACAAGTCATTCAAGGCAAAGGCGAAACAGCTTTCCAACGCTGCCGATGAAGACATGCCGGCACCAAGTGGCACATCGCCAGCGAAGGCGGTGTTGAAGCCTTTTACGTCGACGCCAAGTTTCTTCATTTCTTGCACCATGCCGTAGATATAGCGCGCCCAACTGGTGCGGGGACCTTGGGGATCGTCTACCTTAAACTCTACACGGTCTTTCATATCTATAGCGTAGCACATGACCGTATTGGTGCCATTGGGGCGAACTTCAGCCATGATTCCCTTGTCTACTGCGCCTGGAAATACGAATCCACCGTTATAATCTGTATGTTCGCCAATTAAATTAATACGACCTGGTGAGAAATAAATATTTCCTGTTTTGCCATCAAAGTGCTTGATGAAGCGACTTCTTACATGATCTATGTCCATCATAATTAATAGGGTTTAGGGGTTTATAATCTAAAAATTGTTTTATCATAAAAAATGCTGAATGTACTTATCTGCGATAAGCATTCAGCATTTTATGTTGCTTATTATTCTACAGGAATGTCTTTGTTCACATTCTTGCAGCCTACCAGAGCGTAGTAGAGTAGGTATGCGAGCATGGCGATAACAAGCCAGTAGCTGGCAATGTAATCGTTGAGGCTGGTTGCAATTTGGTCTTGGATGAATGGCATCACACCACCACCAACAACCATCATCATAAAGATACCTGAAGCTGCGGCCGTGTATTTGCCCAGACCTTCTGTTGCCAGGTTGAAGATACAGCCCCACATGATTGAGGTACAGATACCACATGAAATGATGAAGAAGCACTTGATGGGTACTTCAGATCCACGGAATGACACGGCAGAACTCTCGGGGAGCACAATGGCAATCAATAAAAGGATGATGGCCAAGGATGAGGTGAAAATCATCTGTGTGCGTGAAGATACTTTACCACTGATGAAACTGCTGACGAAACGGCCAACGAGCATCAACAACCAATAGATGGCTACGATGCCACCCGCTACGGCTGCCGCACCGGGGAAATCGAGCTTGGTGATGTAGAAATTCAATTCAGCTGGAATACCTACTTCAATTCCCACATAAAAGAAAATGGCAATCACGCCGAGGATAAAGTGGCGGAAGTTCCATGGACTGTATTCAGACTTAACGCCTGGGGCGGTTGACTGTGGTTCTGGAATGGCTACGAATGAAATAATCAGGAAGGTAACGGCAAACACGCCCATGGCAACCCAAAGCAAGGGGGTGACGTCAGTCATGCTGGTCTTGTCGGTAACCTGACCAATCAGTACACCAACAAAGAACGGAGTGAGTGTTGCTGCGAGTGAGTTTAATGTTCCTCCGGTTTGGATGAGTTGGTTTCCACGGTTACCGCCTCCGCCAAGAAGGTTCAACATAGGGTTCACCACCGTGTTTAACATACATACACAGAATCCGCAAATGAACGCACCTAACAAGTAGACGATGAAGTTGAACATGACAGGCTGTCCCTGAACGCTGAACATCTCACTGCTACCGCCAAACATACTAGATAAATATTGTACAAACAAGCCGACGAAACCTACTGCGATAGCAATCAGAGCGGTTTTCTTGTAACCGTATTTCACGAGCATCTTGCCTGCTGGAATTCCCATGAAAAGATAAGCCAAGAAGTTCATTAAGTTACCAACCATACCAGCCCAAGAGTAGGTTTTACCCCAAATGTTTCCGAATGGTGCTGCAAGATTGGTTACGAATGAAATCATAGCAAAGAGGAACATCATTGAGATAATCGCAACAATGACGCCATTTTTGTTTGTCTGTTGTTCCATTTTTTGTTGAAAGATTTTTTTTATTAGTTATTTTAGATATTTCTTCCTGGTTTATTTCTGCGTATAAAACTTATAAACAGTCTTTTGCTTATATTCTTGGTTAGGTTTCAATACCACTGATGGGAAATAAGGATGGTTGGGAGAATCGGGGAAATGTTGTGCCTCGAAACAAACGGCACTGCGGCGTGGGAATGTAGCACCATGTTGCCCTTTATAGCCGTCTGCCCAGTTGTCAGTGTACAATTGTACGCCTGGTTCGGTGGTATACACTTCCATGATGCGGCCACTCGTTGGATCTGTCAATCTGGCTGCAAAGCTTAGTTCACCTTCTTCTTTCTTATTCAACACGAAACAATGATCATATCCAGCACCATTTTTAATTTGCACGTCGTCTGCTTCTATGTCTTGACCGATGGGCTTAGGCTGACGGAAGTCAAATGGTGTTCCTTCTACAAATCGAATTTCACCCGTAGGAATAGAGGTGTCATCGATTGGAATATAATAATCTGCATTGATTTCGCAAATCTGATTTTCTATTGTAGGAGTTGGATTTGCGATGCCTGGCAGTGAGAAAAAGCCGTGGCTGGTGAGGTTGATAATTGTCTTTTTATTGGTGGTCGACATGTATTCTATCGACAGTTCATTGTCATCATTGAACGAATACACAACCGTTGTCCTTAATTCTCCTGAAAAGCCTTCTTCGCCATAAGGGCTTACATATTTAAGAACCAGGGTTTGATCATCCATCTGAAGGGCATCCCAAACTCGGGCATTGAACCCTTTGTTGCCACCATGAAGGCAATTTGGTCCATTGTTGATGGGCAAGTGATATTCCTTGCCATGCAAATGAAATTTACCTTTTGCGATGCGATTACCATATCGCCCAATCAAAGTAGACAGGTAAGGTTCAGGTGAATCAATGACGTCCTGGATGTTGTCGTGTCCTTGAATGACGTTGGCGAGTTTGCCTTCTTTGTCAGGAACCATGATGGCAACGATGGCACCCCCGTAGTTGGTGATGGCTATTTCGTTGCCAACATTATTTTTGAGAATATAAAGATCTGTATTTTTTCCGTCTATGGTGGTTTGAAAATCCTTGGACTTCAATCCACAGAGGTTTTCTGTTTCTGTTGTGTTCGTCATAAAAATAAGTTTTTAGTTACTTGATGCTTTTGCAAAGTAACTGAAAAAAAATGAATATGACAAACTTAAGTCATAAAAAAACATTGACTTTTGGTGTTAAAATCTATTAAAGTGTCATTGTTTGAGAAAGGTCAATAAATCGGCTACCACATAACTACTTCCACCGATGAAAATGAAATCCTGCGCATCTGCGTCATGCATGGCTGCTTGGTACGCATCCTTCACGGTTGGGAACGCTTTTCCATGGAGATGGTTTTCACGACCTAATTGTGCAACTTTTTCAACAGGAAAAGCGCGTTGACATGAAGGTTGTGTCCAATAGTATTGTGCATTCTTTGGCAACATTTTCATGATTGTCGACAGGTCTTTATCGTCCACCATGCCGAATACAATTCTCATTTGCGCACAATCTTGTTGCGCCAATTGTTGGCTCAGATAAGTCCAACCGCCTACATTGTGTCCCGTGTCACAATATGTTGCCGGCGACTTTTGAATGCATTGCCATCTTCCCAGCAGTCCGGTGGTGGACGAAACCTGTTTGAAGCCTTGGCGAATACTATTGTCTGACAACTTGATGAGGTCGTAGTTCTTCAGCATTTTCACTGCATTCAAGACGGTGTTGGCGTTTTTGTCTTGATAATTTCCCATCAAGTCACCATGAATTTCTCCGAACGACTGTGTTTTATAGACTCTTTCTTGCAACGCATTATCATACCTAGAGGCGATGATTTCATTGTTATCTTCTGCGAAAATAAGGGGAGCTTCATGTTGGTTTGCAACTTCTTCAAACACGTTTTTCGTCTCTGCCGTTGTCTCACCCACCACCACAGGAATGTGGTTTTTGATGATACCGGCTTTTTCTTTGGCGATTAATGGCAGTGTGTTACCCAGAAATTGCGTGTGATCCAGACTGATGTTGGTAATGATGGATAGAATAGGGGTGATGATGTTGGTACAATCGAGCCTACCTCCCAGTCCCACTTCTATAACCGCAACATCAACTTTTTGTTCAGCAAAATATGTCAATGCCAATGCTGTTGTCAGTTCAAAGAACGAGGGATGAAGGGGTTCAAAGAAACTTCTTTCTTCTTCTACAAATCTAATAACGCGTTCTTGATCGATGCATTTGCCGTTAACGCGTATGCGTTCCCTGAAATCAATGAGGTGAGGAGAGGTGTAAAGTCCTACTATATACCCTTCTGCTTGCAGAATCGAGGCTAATGTATGCGAGCATGATCCCTTGCCATTGGTGCCTGCTACATGAATGGTCTTATATTGTCTGTGTGGATGATTAAAGTGATTATCCAGTGCCAATGTATTTGTTAAGCCTTCTTTGTAGGCCGATGCGCCCACATTTTCAAACACAGGGGTTGCGTGGAAAAGGTAATCAATTGTTTCTTCGTATGTCATCTTAAACGATAAAAAATGCAGTTGATGCTAGCCATCAACTGCGAGTTTAACTTAATCAAAATAATTTCTGAACTTCTTGAAGATAGACCGCTTGGTCACGTTGTCGCCTTTGAAATTATCATTATTGCGCAAACTCTCCAACATGTTCTTTTCCTCACGATTCAAAGTCTTTGGTACGAACACGCTGATGTGCACCACCAAGTCACCTTTTCCGCTTCCATATCCTTGTACGGCGGGCAGTCCTTTGCCTCTAAGTCGCAATGTCTTCCCGGGTTGTGTACCGGCATCAATCTTGATTCTAACGCGCGTTCCTTCCAGTGTGGGTATCTCCACCTCACCACCAAGGGCCGCAGTTGGGAAGTCGAGCAGCAGGTTGTAAACGATGTCCTGACCATCACGAATGAAAGTATCGTTTTCCTCTTCTTCGATGTACACCTGAATATTCCCGCTGATACCGTTTCGTTGGCCAGCGTTACCCTTGCCCGGAACGTTCACGACCATGCCTTCTGCCACGCCTGCCGGTATTTTTATCTCAACGATTTCCTCACCTTTTACCACTCCGGTACCATGACACTGATGGCATTTGTCTTTGATGACGGAGCCTTCACCATGACAGGTTGGACATTCTGTTTGTGTTTGCATCATGCCCAGCATGGTTCTTACCGTCTTGACCACAACGCCACTTCCGTGACAGGTAGGACAAGCCTCTGACTTACTTCCGTTTTCTGCACCACTACCATGACAGTGTGTACAGGTGACATCCTTTTTTACTTTGAACTTTTTGGTAACTCCGGTTGCGATTTCTTGTAGTGAGAGTTTCACTTTCAGTCGCAGGTCTGAACCTCTGTATTGAGGTCGTTGTCTGCTGCCTTCGCCACCAAATCCACTGAATCCACCAAAACCTCCATGTCCGCCAAATACATCACCGAACATAGAGAATATGTCGTCCATGGAGAATCCGCCTGTTTCTCCGAACCCTCCAAATCCCCCTGCACCAGGAGCATTGAAGCCAAACTGATCGTACTGTTGTCTCTTTTGCGGATCATGCAATACGTCATAGGCCTCGGCTGCTTCCTTGAACTTCTCTTCAGCTTCCTTGCTGTCGGGGTTGCGGTCGGGGTGATATTTGATAGCTAGTTTGCGGTAAGCTTTCTTTATTTCGTCTTCTGAAGCGTTCTTGTCAATGCCAAGCACTTCATAGTAATCACGTTTTGCCATTTATTTAATCCTATATATACTCTCTTATATACTCTCTTATATACACTATTCCTCGTTTACTGGCCTACAGCCACTTTAGCATGTCTGATGACCTTTTCGTTTAGGGTGTATCCTGTTTGCACACAATCTATTACTTTTCCTTTTTTGTCTTCTTCTACACCAGGAACCATGGCAACGGCCTCATGAAAATCTACATCAAAATCTTTGTCCTTTGTCTCGATTTTCTTGACGCCCAAGCCCTCTAATGTGGTTTGAAGTTTCTTGAAAATCAACTCCCAACCCTCTTCCAATGCCTGGATATCCTCTGTGTTTGCTGAATTTGCTGCTGCTCTTTCCATGTCATCGAGGATGGGCAGAATGGCCGAAACCGTTTTTTCGCTACCATTGAAAATCAATTCAGCCTTCTCTTTTTGCGTGCGCTTTTTGTAATTTTCGAACTCTGCAACGGTGCGTAGATATTTGTCTTTCAGTTCATCAAGCTCGGCTTGTGCCTTCTGAAGCGGATTTTCTTTAGTTTCTGAAGTATCTTCTACTTCTTCAGTTTCTTTCTGTACCTCCGAAACTTCGGCATTCGCTTCATTGTCTACTGTAGCTTGTGTATCTACATCACCTTCTTGATTTTTGAGAATGTCCTCTTCCGCTTGGTGCTTCAATTTATTTTTATTGCTCATTTTCCTAATAATTGATAATTCTTCTGTTATATCATAGCAAAAAGCTTGCCAAGTTTGAATCACTTGTCAAGCCGTTTTGTCTTTGTAAGATACTGCTATAAAATGCACGCCGTTCTTTCTCAAGAATTATACATCTTTTCTTTCAGTTCCTTGATTTGCTCATCGTAGATATACTCGTCGTATTCCATTAGTTTGTCTATAGTGCCATTCGGTGTCAATTCGATGATGCGATTGGCTACCGTCTGAATGAATTCATGGTCATGACTGGAGAACAGAATATTACCCTTAAACGACACGAGGTTGTTGTTAAACGCTTGGATGCTCTCCAAATCCAGGTGGTTGGTTGGTGTGTCTAATATCAGGCAGTTGGCATTTTTCAGTTGCATGCGAGCAATCATGCAGCGCATTTTTTCACCACCCGATAGCACGTTGACCTCTTTCAACACTTCCTCGCCAGAGAACAGCATGCGTCCTAAATAGCCTTTCATAACCACCTCGTTGCCCGTCCCAAACTGGCTGAGCCAGTCCACAAGATTCAGCTTTGAGTTGAAATATTCGGCATCGTCGAGTGGGAGATAGGCGGTGGTGATGGTCACACCCCATTTGTATGTACCCGCATCAGCCTGTCGATTGCCGTTGATGATTTCGAAGAGCGCTGTCATGGCCTTAGGATTATGGCTCAAGAAAACAATCTTCTCATCTTTCTCTACATTAAAACTAACGTTGTCAAAAAGTACCGTTCCATCGGTGTCGACCGCCTTGAGTCCTTCAACTTCCAGAATCTGATTGCCTGGTTCTCGATCCATTTGGAAGATAATTCCAGGATATTTTCTACTCGACGGACGAATTTCCTCTACATTCAGTCGTTCCAACATCTTCTTGCGAGAGGTGGTTTGCTTACTTTTTGCCACATTGGCAGAGAACCGTCTGATAAACTCTTCCAGCTGCTTGCGCTTCTCTTCAGCTTTCATCTTTTGGTTCTGAGCCTGACGCAATGCCAGCTGAGAACTCTCATACCAGAACGAATAGTTGCCAGAGAATACCGTTACTTTACCAAAATCGATGTCAACAGTCTGTGTGCTGACGGCATCCAGGAAGTGACGGTCGTGGCTAACCACCAACACCGTTTGCTCTACATTGCTCAAATACTCTTCCAACCACTGCACCGAGTCAAGGTCCAAGTCGTTGGTAGGCTCGTCAAGCAATAAGTTTTCCGGATTGCCAAACAAGGCCCTTGCCAGCATGACACGCACTTTCTCGTTGTTCGACAGCTCTGCCATCTGCTTGTTGTGCAAGTCGTCTTTGATGCCAAGATTCTGTAAAAGCTGGGCTGCATTGCTCTCAGCTTCCCATCCGTTCATTTCGGCGAACTTCAGTTCCAAATCTGCTGCGCGATTCCCATCTTCTTCCGTCATCTCGGCTTTGCCGTAAAGGGCTTCGCGCTCTTTCATGTTGTTCCACAAAGGCTCGTGCCCCATCAGCACGGTGTCCATCACCTTGAATTCATCATATTTAAAGTGATCTTGTTCGAGTACCGACAAACGCTCACCCGGTCCCAGTTCAATGGTCCCTTTGTTTGGCTCTAATTCGCCGCTGATGGCTTTCAATAATGTTGATTTCCCTGCACCGTTGGCACCTATAATCCCATAGATGTTTCCGCGCGTGAATTTGATGTTGACGTCCTTGTAGAGCACTCTCTTGCCGAATTGGATGGCAAGATTTGAAACTGTTATCATGTTCTTTACCTTAACTATTTATGATTTGGGTGCAAAGGTAATCATTTTTATCTACAATTTTGGTGCAACTGGCTGATAAATTGCATCAGCCAGCCGTTGCTATTCAGCCAACTTGTATGGGGTCTTAACAGCTGCATGAGCGGCTTTTTGTGCCGTCAACGCATCTTTGGCAGTTACTTTTGCGGGACGGAACTTCTTGCCTACGCAGCTTTTCCCCCTCAGTGCTTCTGCCCATGTACATGCGGCGATGTAGCGCCCTATGCCCAAATCCAAGTGAAAACCGTCGCGGTTAAGGTGATCGCCAAGATAGGTGGCGCGGGCGTTTTGGACAGCTGTGCCAGAAGGAATGACGAAATGGATGTCAGGATGATGCTCCAAGTTTTGACGAACGGCATCCCGAATGGCATTGTACATGGTCATTTGGTCATTGTTGTAACTCTTGAATCCTCCGTGTTTTGAATATTGTGGATAAGCCCACGTCATGTGAAAACCTATGCGCGGATTCTTGTTCGTCGCAATCGCTTTTACATATCGGATGAGGTTTGTTTGAAAAGGTTCGTAGGTACGATACAGCCTAGCGTCGTGACTTACTTGCTGAAAGGTGATGACACTGATAGTCGTTTATTACTTATTTTTAGTGTAATTGTCCCATGAAATAAGGTGTTGATAGACATCAAATTATGCTGTCTTTTCAAACTCATGGAGTTTACTCGCCAAAGTCATGGAGTTTAGACGTTAAAGTCATTGACTATAAGGTGTAAAGTCAATGACTTTAAAGCGGAACTTTAATATCATGGAGATTCCTCTCTGGGAAGATGCCGTAATCGTGCCGCTTTCGCCAGATGAGGAAGGTTTGATGTCGTTCTAGCATTTTAAGAAAAATTGCTGCGGCGGTCGATAATTTTTATTATCTTTGCCTGAAAATTCAACGAGTTGAACTAAACGATGGTGCGAACTATTTTCCAGATTCTCTTCATTTCATTCATGGTTTCTTTCCCCCTCCATGGGTTTTCGCAAGTTAATCTGAGTGAAGGAAAGCTGACGATAGACCAATCGCTACAGCGCCTGGCGAAACGCCTGTTGCAAAACAAGCAGGGCAGTATTGTGGCCATCGAGCCAGCTACAGGGCGAGTGCTTGCGCTGGTTAGTAACGACAAGTTGGACGATGGCGTCAATCGTGCCATATCCACATCTTATTCGCCCGGATCCACTTTCAAGGTGGCTCAAGCCTTGTTCATGCTGTCAGAAGGAGCCATAGACACGAAGAAGACGTATGCTTGTCACCATGGTTTCTCGTTCAATGGCATTCGTATTGGCTGTCATCCACATCGCACGCCGCTGTCAATGATTCAAGCCATTGGACAATCGTGTAATGCATTTTTTTGCAAATCGTTCCAAGAAACAATCGACAACCGGCAGCTGTATCCATCACCATCCGCCGCCATCAATCGGTGGGCCGACTACATGCACAGCATGGGACTGGGCGTATCGCTTGGCATTGATTTGGAAAATGAAGACCGCGGATTGATTCCCGATTCGGCTTATCTGCAAAACCTGCACAGGAAATGGAACGGAACCACCATTATGTGGGTAGGAATGGGGCAGGGGGAAGTAAAAACTACGCCTTTACAACTTTGCAATTTGGCTGCACTGGTTGGTAATCGCGGTTATTACATCACTCCTTATATTCATGAAAATGCTACTGGGAACGCCGTTGATACCACCCGACACCACTGCATGGCCACGCCCGAAGCTATTGACGTTGTTATCAAAGGCATGCGAGCAGCCGTCAAAGGAGGCACGGCACACGCCATCAACGCTCATCAATATGAAATATGTGGCAAGACCGGAACCGCTGAAAATAAGGGGGATGACCATTCTTCCTTTATGGGTTTTGCGCCAAAAGATTTGCCTCGCATCGCCGTGAGCGTATATGTTGAGAATGGTGGTTTCGGTGCTGATTTGGCTGCACCGATGGCCTCTCTCATCATCGAGCAATACCTCAATGGCCGACTATCTGAGAAGTCGGCCCAAAAAGCTGAGAGGTGGGCGAAAAAGAAAGTGAAAATCACCCCGATAGAAATTCCCATTACACTTGATGACATGTGATGGTGGTCATGAAAAAAGGAGGGTTGAAGTTATGTTCTTCTTCACCTACGTCCCTCACAATCACGAGAGTTCAATATGATCCGCGTTACAAAGTGTAAAGTCAATATTGTGACGACTTGTTTTTTTTCTAATGAAAATTTTTGCAATTTCGAGAATATTTTACTATCATTGCGGGTATCAACTGTAATTATAGTTTGCCTATGAAAAGAGTCTTTATTTGAATATACTTTTTAACGGGTAAGCTAACTATGGATTTTTACCAGCATAATTACTTGATTTGTACATTCATATTCTCTCGATACCCTAAGCAACCAAGAATTCTTGCTAATCATTTTCCAACTAATATATAATCTAATACTATCAGCTATGAAGAGAATTTACATGAACCTAACATTTTTATGTCTCCCACTTCTTACGATGGCGCAATCCAGAATTGCCTATGCCTATGATGCCTCAGGCAACCGTATCAAGCGGGAAATTATCATGCAACCCTCGAAAGCGAAGCAGCAAACCTTTGAAACGGAAGGACAGATTTTCTCTGACATGCTTCAAGAACACGATGTCAAGATATACCCCAATCCTACAGACGGCATCTTGAAAGTCAGAATTTCTGGAATAAAGAATACGGACAAATGCTCCTTGGCCATCTATACCATGCGAGGGGATAGAGTCATGTTGGATGATAGGCAACAATATAATTTTGATGTCAACATCAGCAATCAGCCTGCCGGCACCTACTTGCTTAGAATTACTATCAACAACCAATCAACTACCTGGAAAATCATTAAGAAATAATGAAATCACACCTGAAAGGGCTTTTTCTTTGCCTTCTATCGCTTTGTTTGCCGACCTGTATACAAGCCGCGGTCACATCTGGTTTCAGTGTCAGTCGGGATACGATTCTGCGTGACAGCCTGCATGGCATAGGCACTGGTATAAATGAGGTATTAGCAGAAAACATGTCTGCACTGCCATCGAAGCACATCCAGCTCGCCCCGGGGAGGAGACCAGCAGAATTTGATACGATGGTAGTTGATTCAACGAGAATAGTTGAACCTATAGAGCCCGGCCCTATATTGGATCCTGATCCCAGTTGTTCTGTCGGAACCCTTGGTGGAAGCTTTTCTGTCGGTCGCTCTGGAGCTGCAACCTACAATTTGCAATTTGAAGTTCCTCATGGTGGCTCACTGACACCGCAAATAGGGTTATCATACAATAGTCAATTAAATGGATACGGACTGGCAGGGTATGGATTCAGCATCACGGGAATCTCCGCCATCACCCGAGGTGGATACGATTTGTTCCATGACGGATGGCAGGGTGGAGTTACCTATACGGCGGTGGATAACTTGTTACTTGACGGCAAGCGCCTGATACTCCAATCGGGTACTTCAGGACAAGACGGAGCGACCTATACAGTAGAGGGCGACCCATTTACAAAAGTGGTTGTGCATGGAAATTACGGCACCAGCGAGGCAACTACATGGTTTGAGGTGACTACCAACACGGGTATGACCTATCAATACGGCAACTCAGCCAGTTCAAAAGTAACATATAGAAACAAAAGCGGCCGTGCGCGCATCGCCTCATGGTATGTCAACAAGGCAACTGACAAATACGCCAACTACATAACTTATGAGTATGCAATCAGCAATCTTAGCATCAGACCCATTACCATCACTTATGGTACTAACTCAACAAAGAGTCGTGGAATAGTCAATCGAGTGAGTTTCACCTATCGGGGACTCGGAGAAAACGCCAGACCGTTTACCATTGAAGACCAGCCGGGAAAGATAGACATGTGTCTTTCTGCCATTACAACAACATGTAACAACACCATATACCGAAAATATACATTTAGTTATGCTGATAATTCTGATTACACCAATAAGAAATGGACTCGCCTGGTGAGAATTGAGGAGCAAAATGGCGAGGGCAAAAAACTTTCTCCCGTACATCTGGTCTGGGAAAGCCTACCTTACTTTAATGTCCAATCAACCCAATTGGATGTTCCGACAAAAGATGGTAGCAGTATAGTTGAAGAAACCAGCAAAATGTTCTTGTCGGCAGACCTCAATGGCGATGGTGTCAGTGATATCATACGGATAGCACCTGTGAAAGTTACAACTGCCGTTTGGCCTGGTGGTGGTAAATGGAAGTACTATACATATGTTTATGTAAGCAGAAGCAATCTTTCATCTACGGGCAACGTTACCTACGATTCGCCAATGGTATACACGCTTCCATCCGGAATATCCTTTGATGTCATCAAGTCCATGTTTGGCGGAGCATCAGTCATGGATTTTGACGGGGATGGATACAATGACCTCGTGTTTCCTTTTCAGAATGCGGCAACCGGTCTTTGGAACCAGGTTGTTTTCTACCTGGTCATGGGAAGCGACGTGGTGGCAGGAAGAGCAGGAGGCATACACGCATTCGCCGTGAATCTCTTGTCTACGGATAAGGCTCCTTTGTTTGCCACTTTTGATGTTAATGGAGACGGCAAGGATGATGTGGTGTGTGTGGAGCAACGCAAAAAGGACAATTACTATCCATGTACCATCGTACAATTTGCCGGCGGGACGACGCTTAACCGTACCGATGTGAGACTTACTCTGCCACAGGGGATAAACAAAGATATAGGAAAAGTCTTTGTGAGTGACTTCAACAATGACGGTCTGCCGGACTTGATTCTGCTGTATGATGGTGGCTATAAAATTTATTTCAACAACGGAGGGAACAACATCAAGTCAAGATTTATGGAAAGCAACACGAAGTCGGGTACCGACTTTGGTGATTATTGGAGAGTGCAGCAGGGAGATTTCGATGGTGATGGCTTGTTGGACTTCGTTTACAATAAAAGCAAAGAATCTTGTCTTTGGATCGCACGCAACAATGGAGACGGAACGTTCTCATCCGTCCAGACTCAAAATATTGGTGTGGCCGATTGCTTCAGCTATTTTGACGATGGACGTTTCTCCATATCCGTCTTGGATGTCGACCACGACGGACGCTCTGACGTAGTGGTTTCGAAGGCCGGCTACAAGCATGGATCTTTCCCCGCATACAAGACCAAATTTGTAGATACGCAAGTGAGATGGCTGCTTTCTACCGGCTCCAATCTTCGGTTGGTTAATTCTTATGTAACAAACAGAGAAGATGACGCAACTGAGAATTTCATCTTGATAGGTGACTTTGATGGAGATGGATATGCTGAACTCGCCAACTACGGAGGCTTATTGAACCACGGAGGCAATACTCCCCGGCAGACGTTCCAGTTCTACAAGTCGGGTCATGATTTGACGCAAGTTGGTAAAATTACAAGAATAGTCGACAGCATGGGCAACGACAGTTACATTCAATATGCCAATGCTACCAGCCCTGCGGTATATGGGAAGAACATAAAAAGCTCATATCCGGTCAACACCTATACCTTGCCATTATCCGTCGTGGAAAAGGTGACGAGCGACAACGGTTCGGTAGGCAGCCAGGTGAACAAGTATTTCTACGAAGACCTTCGACTGCATGTTGCAGGCAGGGGAATGCTTGGCTTCAATACGGTAACCAAGGAAAACACAACTTTAGGCACAAAAGAGACAAGCAGCGTCACCCAATGGGACGAAAGAGTCTGGATACCAACGGAAGTGAAGACCACAACCTCGATTGGGAACAACACGAGTACGGATGTTACTACTTATTCAGTATCAACGACAGGGAAGAATTACTTTGCGTATGTGACCAAGAAGAACATGACAGATTTGGATGGCAATACGGTTACAACCATTTCCAACTATGACGTGTCTAAGGGTGTTCTTACAGATGAGACCGTAATGAATGACGGGAACAATATGTACAAGAAAGTATCATATTCTGGCTATCAGAACAAGGCTGGCGTATGGCTTCCCACCACACTGACCATGTCACAGAAGCATGCGGATGATCCTACCCCCTATACAACGGTTACAACCTATGGTTATGATGACAGGGGAAACGTGTTGTACGCTACCGTGAACAGCGGAACCAGCATGGCACTAAAGACAACATCGACCTATGATGTGTATGGCAATGTCCTGTCATCGGTTACAACCGGCAATGGAGTGAAACCCATCTCAAAGTTCAATGATTATGATTTATCTGGCCGTTTCGTCATTAAAAGTTTTACCAACCCAGCTTCTGCTGTCAATACATTTATTTATGACTTGTGGGGAAATGTACTGGCAGAGAGCGACGCTACAGAACCTTCCAACATAATGACGACCAGATATACTTATGACGGATGGGGAAGAAGACTGACCGCCGACCAGGCTGACGGCATACAGACAACCTATGAGACAGGCTGGGGACCCGCCGACAACAAGAGATATTATACGATGGAGTCCACGACGGGCAAGCCTTCTGTTACGATGTGGTATGACAAGGGTGGATACGAGGTCTTGCAGGAGTCGTTTGGTACAAAGGGCATGCCCGTATCAAAAGCCACAATTTATAATGACAAGGGACAGGTCTCGCGGGTGGAGAATAAAACGGGAAAATTAACTGTCACACAAAATCTCACCTATGATGAACGTGGAAGAGTTGTCACGGATGTGCTGAGCTCCGGCAAGTCCGTCTCGTACTCATACGGCAACCGCTCGGTCACGACGACCATTGCAGGTCGTAGCTATACCAAGACTACAGATGCATGGGGAAATGTTGTCAAGTCGACCGATCCTGTCAGCGAAGTTGAATACCAGTATTCTTCTATAGGAAAACCAAGTAGTGTAAAGACACAGGGCTCTACCGTGTCTATGACCTACGATGCCGCCGGCAATCAGTTATCTCTTTCTGATCCAGATGCTGGAACTTCAAATTATACCTATGCAGCCGATGGCACATTGCTGACGCAGACAGATGGAAGAGGTATCAAGACCATCAACAGCTATGACAACCTGGGCCGTTTGGCATCTACCCAAATCGGACAAAAACACATCAGTTATACCTATGGTATTACTGGCAATGAGAAGTTGAGGTTGGTAAAACAGGCTGTGGACAATAACTCTGTTGAATATACCCATGACAAATTTGGACGTGTTATTAGCGAAAAGCGAACTGTGGATGGACATGGCTCCTATGGTTTCTCGTATTCCTACAACGGCAACAACCAGCTTGCCAAGACCGCATACCCCGGTGGGTTGGAAGTGTTGTACCTTTATGACGACTATGGTTTCAAGACACAGTCGGCCATAGGCGACAAGGTCATCTATAAGGTAGAGAACGCTGACGGCCTTGTAAATAGCACATCGTTTATGGGTAAACTCACTGCCATGCAGACTCGTGACGAGCGGGGATATGAAAGCAATGTGAAGATAATGCGCGGTACGAGCGTCCTGGAATCCTTTGATGAAACCTACGACGGTGCCACCGACAACCTGTTGTCACGCAAGAGAAACAACACCCCACAGGAATCCTTCATCTACGATGATCTTGACAGGCTTGTTTCTGTGAAAAGTGGGGCAACGGAAACCATGAGGATAAATTATGCACCAAACGGAAATATACTTTTCAAAACGGGGGTAGGCAATTTCTCTTACGACCAGAATGTCCGTCCTCATGCCGTGACGGAGGTGGAGAACGCTGACGGACAGATACCGGGCGACGCACTGAATACTTCCTTCAATGACTTTGGAAAAGTTGAATTGATAGAAGATGCAGGCAAGAATCTCAGGATGGATTTTGCATACGGTCCGGATCAAGATAGATGGTATTCGGAGCTGTCAAAGAACGGTACGGATGTCAGAACTACAATCTATGCCGGGGAATACGAAAAGATAACCGAGAATGGAGTCACGCGCGAGTTCTACTACCTCGACGGCAACACCATTGTCATCCGTGAGAACGGCACTGTAAAAACTTATCTTGCCTTCACAGACAATTTAGGGAGCATCCTCTGCGTTATGGATGAGGATGGCACGAAGGTTTTCGATGCCTCTTACGATGCGTGGGGCAAACAGACGGTGACACTCAACTCCATCGGTCTCCACAGAGGCTACACGGGGCACGAGATGTTGAATGAGTTCGACATCATCAACATGAACGGACGGTTGTACGACCCAGTGTTGGGCAGATTCTTCAGTCCTGACAACTATGTGCAGATGCCCGACAATAGCCAGAACTTCAACCGCTACAGCTATTGCCTGAACAACCCGCTGAAGTACACTGATCCGAGCGGTAACCTCTTTGGTGTTGACGATGCCATCATAGCCTTAGCCGCATTTAATATGGCCAACAGTATGATGCAGGCGGCGTTTGAGGGAAAAAGCGTCTGGAAGGCTGGGGCATTGAGCCTGTTGTCTTCGGCAGCAAGCTATGGCATAGGTGCCGCCTTCGGCGGAGTGAGCGGTCTGGGAAACGAGCTGTTGCGTGCTGGTGCGCATGGCCTGGCCAGCGGATTGGTTTCTGCTTTGGATGGCGGAAACTTTGCCAGTGCTTTTGTCTCGGGCGCAGCGGCCTCTGGCATTGGCTCCTTCGCTCAGGGCGTGAACATGAATCCGGCACTGATGATTGCTTCCACAACTGTCATGGGGGGCTTGGCAGCCTGGGCTACAGGGGGAGATTTTTTGCAAGGAGCGATGCAGGGGATGACGATTGGATTGTTCAATCATGCGGCGCACAATGATGGAAATGTTATAGGTGGAAACTCTATCTGTGAGAGATTGCCTGATGGTACATATGTGGCGTCAGCTGATTTAAAGGAAGTAATTGTATATGGACACAGAAAACTTGCTTATACCCCCAAACACCCTATAGAGAAGCCTCTGCGTGAGATCCATCCAGAGTTTGATATTCTGATGTTGGGAAGAGCTTTCTTTCAAGGTGCAATTCAGGCGATTAGGGCAGAGGGAAAAAGTGTTTCAGATTATATTAAATCGGAAACGGGTGGTGTTAATTCTTGGGTTAGAACTCATGATAGTTATTCTTACAGAGGAGGCTTTGATACACGCTCTACGACATGGGGATCAAATAATTATTATAGACAAAAAATCGGAAATTCCTATCTAAGAAAATTGAATGGAAAACTGAGAAATTCACGAATTCCAATAAATAGCTGGCGTACGGCTGACAAAGGGCATTTTCATTGGAAATGGGGTTTTAGAGATACAGATGAGTGGCATTGGTTTCGTCGCTAAATTATTACGTTTAACTTTTATGTAATTATGTTGTATTTTAAGTTTCAATATCGGCACCGAAAAAAAGAAAACCCAGTGCAAACGATGAAAGAAAAAAACTTATGTAGTAGAATACGTTTTATTTTGAACAAATATTTTAATGCCGATCCAGACTTTTTTGATAAATTAGGTTATGTAGCAATGTGGTATTTAGAATATGATGAAAAATGCGATGAACCTTTTCGAGAAATAGGAATTGATAGCTGTGGAAAAATAATAGTAAAAATGCCCGATGAAAGGAATTACGGTTATTGGTTGGATACAAACTGTGATTTGCGATTCTTCAAGAAGTTCAATATTCAAATGATAACAGAACAAGAGTTTAACAATTTATGGAACTCTGTCTATTATGATAGAAAAAAAGGTGAATTTAAACCTGTTCATAGCTTCTGACAGGGTGTCGCAACAAAACACTCATCCTTGTTTGAAGAGTTGCAAAACATTATTCATGGGATGAAATTCGCATTAAGAAGTTATACTATCGAAGAATAGTTGCTAGAGATTGTAACGGTAAGTTTGATAAGACAATTCAATAGAAAAATATGAATAAGAACATAAAGATGATTCTCCTGTTAATATTGCTATTTGTAATTTATAGTTGTACTACAAATACGGTTAAAAAAGAAAGTCTTTCGGGAAATTCTCAAAAGGATAGTATTTCCACAAAGTATGATGACTCTATTGTAGTGAGGAGCCATGTAGACAAAACAATAGGAAAGGAATTATCATTATGGATGCATAATAAATCAAATAAACCTATTAGACTGAAAAAAGAATACCAGATACAGGTTCTTGAGAACAGTTCTTGGCTTACACTTGTAAAAGCACACTTGGATGCAGAGCCATCGATACATCCTAAAGATACTTTAACCGTCAAATTTGATTTAAAGATTCCTGAAGTAAGTAGAAATCTTTTAAAAGAAAAAATAGGAAGGTGGACATATTCTCACAAAGAGACGTATAGAATTGTCAATATCATATATGTTGATAATCCAAAAGACACGTTACCCATTAAAACGTTATTTAATACTGGTAATCTTAACTTTGTATATGGAGGGAAAAAACATGGAGTGATAATTACCGAACTCCATTAAACCAAATCGGTCATTAGGATTTCTCTTTGCCGCACGACACAGAGAAATCCTAATGACCGATTTGGGATAAAGGGCCACAAGCTTAGTAGATAAACGGAACACAGAAGATTCCATGCACATTATTGTCACATAAAAGAAAACGTCTCTAAATTATGCACATTTTTGTCATGTAAGCCGAAGAATTTCAAGAAGTTTGAAAAAGAGGATGAGCAATGGCTCAAGCAGTGGAAACGAAGAACCATAATATTCTCTGTAGGGTCAGTAATAGTAACTCTATTAGGTATTGCTGTCATGTGGAGAGTCTTACTTCTATGAATTGGTGGGTTGTGCTGTGAAAGACGGCAAATATTGGATGATTACTTTGATTTTGATAGTCTCGAAATAATATTTCCAATTATGGCTCCAATTCATTTGCTCACCTTTCTAATATGTGTCAGAGGTTGGGGTGATGTATTTCTTGACACTCTTCTCACTCTCGTTCAACAGAAACGTAAAAGCATTGTCATTTCATCTATTTCACTGTTCCCTTATAGTCTATTTGGAAAAACTTTTCACCCTTTAAGACGAGGGCTTTACCATTTTTGAACCGCCTATGGTTGGCGATACTATCATATTCCAAAGGAATAACCTCGTGTCCTCGTTTATCAATGAATCCCCACTTACCACCAACCACATACTCATGCTCTGGGTCGTCTTGCGGTCTCACTGTCTTGCAGCCCACAGACACAGCTGCTAAACCCTCATGATATGGGAAGATAGCATCATACTTTGGTTTGACAATAACCTGTCCTTTCATATTGGCAACGCCCATTTTCGTGCCGCTCTTATCTAAAATTCTGAAGAGTCCATCCTTTGGGTAGTCATTCCCATTATCAACCATAAATACATTGAATAATTCTTTGCCCTTATTGTTGATAGCCACACAGCCGACATTCGGTTTAAATACAAAGCCAATAGTACGGATAGTGTCAGTATAACACTGCAAGTATCGATTATAAGGCACTATGGTTTGCCCATCTTGATTAACGTATGCATATTGTTCATATTTTGCAGTTGTATCCACCTTTAAAACTAAAAACACATCTTTCGCATCTTTCGTTGACGAACAAGAAAAACATAAACAGCATGCCTGAGCGAGCATCAAAAAAAATATTTTTTTCATATTCCATAAATTTTACTTTATTTCTAAAAATATATCTCCTCACATCTATTGAGCCGGAAAATAGGAATATGGGAAAACAGAATTCCCAGCTGCAGCACCATCTCATGAGTTGGATGCTTATGTGTACAAGCAATGAAAGAGCTAATCATTCTTCGATTTCAGACAAACTTCGAACTAAGTTTGCGATGAAGTGACTGGAGGTTTCGATAGGGGAGTAGTTAATGTATCTCATACTGCGCCTGAGATTACGCCTAAGCACTTTGTTGTTGTTTTGCACAAATCCTGCTTTGCCTTCTCTGAAATGCCATTCCTTTGTCGTATCGATTTCTGTATGGGTCAGGGTTCTTAAAATCAGAGGATAGGCATCGCGTTCTACATTCTCTACGAAAGGTATTTCGTCTTGCTCAAAATTGAAAACAACAATCAGGATGCTTCCCTGCAGTTGTGCCATGCGCTGTAGGTGAAGTTTGGAGAGCCAGGTCTCAAGTTTGACAAAATCAACCTTGTCACCTCTGGTTCTTAAGTAGCTACCCAGTTCGATGATGCCTCTAACGGAGATGCCTTTGGTCAATATGTGGTTGACGTTAAAGATGATGATGTCAAGCAGTTGAAGCGTTTCCATGGAAGTATCAATTGCATGACGCTCATCGTGTTTGATTTTTTTTAAACGCTTGTTTAACGTGGGATTGCTGAGATGTGGGTTGGTAAACCATTCCTGTTCATCCTTGTCAGTCATTTCCTGCAAATCAAGTATGAGCTTTTGTGGCATGTGGATGTTGTTGTCATACTGATGGTTCTTGATGCCTTTCAATGCGATGGACACCACGTTTTGAGATGCTGCCATCTGAAACAGGCGGTTCCATTTGAAGGTTGTCATAGGCTCTAACGTAACATACTCATTGAGTGCTCCAGAGCGCAGCAACCGAAAGAAATTACGTTTGATGATATCCATATTTGATGACGTGTGAATGAAACCTGATTGATGTCGCCCCGGGGCGCGTCCACAGTAGCTGAAGGTCAACGCGGCTGTGGCGATGGGCAAGGGCTGATTTCCTTTTTTTACAATTGCGTGCGACGATAAAAATCCATGTTTTCTTTCGTCAACAATTCAATCGGCATGTAGTTTACGGGTTCAACCTTCTTTTTCAGTACGATGGCTTTGAACAACGTGTCAATGCAGCAGTAGCCTTGCTGGTAGGCATGCTGGGCAACAAGGAACGACACGCTGCCCTGTCTGAGACATTCGGCGTTTTTACCCACCATGTCATATCCCATGATTTGGGTGCTTCTTCTATTGGTTCTTAACAGAAAGTCGCCCATGATGTGTGCTTTGGAGCCAAAGGTGATGCAATGATGTATTTGAGGATGCTCATTGAAAAAGTTTTCTAACCTCAAGTCATAATCTTTTTTGGTGGTCTTCATGGGCAAGCCCAACTCGATGATTTCAATCTCGGGAAAGTGTTCTGACATGTAATGTCTGAATCCCACCTCACGATTTTCTTGTTGTTTGCTGGTCACCTTTCCGTCCTTGATGCGCTTCATCAGCACGATTTGTTTCTCTTGATGGGCTACCATCATCAGAATCCTTGCCGAGAAGTAGCCGCTTTTGAAGGAATCTTGACCGAAAAAGGAGAGTGGATTCAGTTCGGGCATGTACGAGTCGAGCAGGACGAAGGGGATGTTCAATTCGTGCAATTGATCTGTGAACGCTCTTGTCAAGTTGAGCGTTGACGGAACGATGACCACCCCGTCGGGCTTCTCTTGCAAACAGGTGGCTGCCACCTTTTTGAACGACTCTTCTCTAAGTCGCTCATAATAGAGCGTTTTTGTTTCGAGATTGAAGTCGCGTCTGGTTTCTACGGCTTTCTTTGCACCTTCTTCAATTTCCTCCCAATAAGTTTCAGATTCATGTTGTGGGATGACGAGATAGAAGGTGTATGACTTGTTGTACGCCAAGGCACTGGCATACACGTTGGGTTGATAATTCATCTCTGAGAGTGCTTTCTCCACCTTCTCACGCGCTGATGGCGAAACGTTGGGACGTCCGTGCAAGACCCTGTCTACCGTTCCAACCGAAACGCCCGCCCGCTGGGCGATATCCTTGATTCTGATTTTTTCTGTCATATCACATTAAAAATATGTGCAATCATCGTGTAAGCCGAACACAACGTAAGTTTACTTACTCTGTTGAGGCGCAGTCTATGTGATGCAAAATTACAAAGAATAGTTGTATTGTGCGAAAGCACAGTTGCATATTTTAAGCATAATCAACATTTTCCTTCGATTTTCTTCATTTTCAAACAGCAAATGGTTATCTTTGTGTGACAGATTATTTGCCAGCCTAAGCATGTGTCATCAAGAAACAACCAAACGCATCTATTCGGTATTGCTCACACTTGTCATGCTCTTGTGTGCGATAGCTTGCTCAGACCCTCACGGTGAAGACGTGGTGGCTCTGAACGAAAGGGCGTACCAATACCGCTATCGCAATTTGGACAGTACGTCGCTTTATGCAAACCGGGCGATGCAACTGGCTGGCAAACATGGTGATGGCTATGCCGAAGCCCTCAACCATCTGGCGTTCGTCCATATAGCAAGGATGGAATATGGCAAGGCAGATTCGCTGCTGTCTGAAGTACGTAAATCGACCAACAATCAAATAGAATTGTTAGTGGCAGATGTTCAGTTGATGCGGCTTTGCCAACGTTGCTCCAAAAACAAGGATTTTTATGTCTATCGAGAGAGTGCCATGCGTCGTCTGCATCGGATAGAGGAGGAGTACAACAGTCTGGATGAACACCAAAAACGCCGAATGATTTATGCCGAAAGCGAATTTTATCTCACCACCTCCACCTATTTTTATTATGTGGGTTTGGAAGATTTATCGCTCGATGCCATCAACCAAATTGATGTCAACGGCGAGATAGCACGAGATACCTCCCAACTCTTGAATTTCCTGTATAACGTTGGTGCGGGCGGCATCATCCTCGATGGCACGCGTGAGGAAATCAACCAGGCCGAGTTTGACTATCTTACACGATGCTATGTGCTGGCCAAGCAGCATCATTATCCCTATTGGGAGGCCAACTCGATGCAGGCCATGAGCGAGCATTTGCAGCGAAAGAAGTTCCGCGACAAGTTGATACACGACAATTTGCCATCCATGCAATTCATCAATCAATACGACATGCCCGATTCGCTGTTGGCCGGTAATTTGGCGCAACGTTCGTTGAAAACATTCATTCAATATGGCGACGTTTATCAAATTGCCGGATCGTATCGAACGCTTGCGGAGTGTTATTGGGAGTTGAAAGATTACAAGTCGGCCTTGATTTGTCTGCACAACGCACTGGAAACAAACCATGCTATCAACCAAGCCCCCGACCTGGTGGCATCTATCCGAGAGCAATTGTCACTGGCTTACTCGGCCATAGACGACAAGCAGAACAGCGATTACAACCGAAATTTATACCTCGACATACAGGAAGGAACAAGGCAGGACCGACAGTTGGAGGCCCGCGCAGAACAGTTGAATGTGTCATCCAAACAGTTGAATCGGATGATTCTGGCCATCATCATCACCATTGTTGTGGTATGCTTGCTGTTGTTTATCTTCTACTACATGAGAAAGAAGAACGACAGACAGGCTTCTACGTTGACAAAACTCATGGAGCCCCTTGAAAAATGGAAGCACGACAATGAAGAGGCACTCGAGGAAAACCAAGAAAAATATGAAGAGATAGAGGAAGAAAAACATGTTCAGCAACTGCACGTTTCCAAGAATAAGAAGCGTAACCTTGAGCAACGAACCAAAGTGTCGCTTGTCAACAGCATCATTCCTTTGATTGATCGGATGTTGCACGAAATACATCAACTCACCAAAAAGACCGAGGCGAAGTCCATCAGGGACGACCGATATACCTATATCGCGGAGTTAGCCGAGCAGATAAATGATTATAACAGCATTTTGACCCATTGGATACAGTTGCGGCAGGGTGTGTTGAGCCTGAGGATTGAAAGTTTTCCGTTGCAAGATGTCTTTAATTTGTTGTCACGCAGCCGGATGAGTTTCTCTATCAAAGGTATTGATTTGCAGGTAATGCCCACCCAAACTGTGGTCAAGGCCGACAAGACGCTCACCGTGTTCATGCTAAATACCTTGGCTGACAATGCAAAGAAGTTCACGCCCCCTGGCGGACAGGTTCGGATAGATAGTAAGGAGGGTGACGACTATGTGGAGATTAGGGTAGAAGATACGGGCGTTGGTATGTCTGAACAACAAATTGAGCACCTGTTCGTCAACAAGCCCATCGTTGACCACACGCTCGAAAGTGTTGACGGCAATCATCCGCAGCACCGCATCAGCAACGGATTCGGGTTGATGAATTGCAAGGGAATCATTGATAGATACCGTAAGACCAGCAAGATATTCAACGTATGTTCTATTCTTGCCGAGAGCGTAGAAGGCAAGGGCAGCACGTTCTCCTTTAGGCTGCCGAAGGGAGTGGCGCGTACCATAGCGGTGCTTTGCATGGTGGGTTCGTGTATCATGAATGCGAAAGCGGGCGAGTCGGGAAGTGCGCCGCACACGCCTCATCCGGTTGGTCAAGCGGAGGTGGTGCAGGGCGAGTTCATCCAGCAAGCCACTGCTTTTGCCGATAGTGCTTACTTCAGCAACATCCAGGGAACCTATCAGAAAACCCTGTTGTTTGCAGATAGTTGCCTGTATTATCTCAACCGCCATTATCGAACATGCAGACCGCATGGCGTAGATACGATGACCATCATGTCAAACAGTACCGCATTGCCGGCCGAAATCAAATGGTTATACGATAGCATTCCAACCCATTACAATGTCATCCTTGGCATCAGAAACGAAAGTGCCGTGGCCGCATTGGCCTTGCACAAGTGGGCCTTGTACGCTTATAACAACAAGGCTTACACGCAGTTGTTCCGCGAACGCAGTGCAGACAGTACGTTAGGGACGTACGTTCAAATGATGCAACGTTCAGAGGTGAATAAGAATGTGGCCCTCGTCATCCTTTCATTGATATTCATGCTGATATTCCCCGCCTATTATTTTTTGTATGATCGACATCGGGTGTATTATCGGTTCAGTGTTGATCGAATCCAGGAAATCAACCAGACGTTGTTGAGTGAGGCAACCGCTCAGGAGAAATTACAGAAGATACAGACGCTCTGGACGTTCAACCGCAGAATGTTGAATACCCGATTTACCAAGCTCAACGCCATCGTTGAACAAATCATGGATGCGTTACGAGATCGCATTCATGTGGAGGAAGTGCAGACAACCAGCATGGAACTGGCTCAAGACGAATTGCGAAGAACGAGTTACGAAAACGACCAGTTGCACATCAGCAACAGCGTGTTGGACAATTGCCTTTCAACCTTAAAGCACGAAACGATGTATTATCCCGCTAAAATAGGTGTTTTGGCAGACGGCAAAGACGAAAACCTTCCGGTGTTGAGCGAGCTTTCTTCTTATTACAAAGACCTGTACATGCTGCTGAGTGCGCAGGCCATGCGGCAGATAGACAATCATGTCAAGGTGGATGACGACATGCTGCGCTATCTGTTTGACATCTTGAAAGAGCAAAATGGCGGCGAGCTGGTGCTGACTGCTGAAGACAAAGACCCCGTATATTGCCTTATTCATGTAAAGATGAACAATCTTCATCTCTCCGATGAACAAGTAGCTGCTCTATTTACACCCAACACCGTTGACATGCAGTTCATGCTGTGCAGGCAGATTGTTCGTGAGGTGGGAGAGGCCACCAATGCGCGTGGCTGCGGCATCCAGGCTGTGAAAGATGAGACAGGACGAATAAACATAAATATCACCTTAACAAAAACGATATGGAAGAATTTAAAATTATCATAGTAGAGGATGTTCCTCTGGAACTGAAAGGTACCGAGGGCATCTTTAAGAGCGAGATTCCTGAAGCCGAAATCATTGGCACGGCTGAAAACGAACAAGAGTATTGGCGCCTGATAAAGCAGCAAGTACCTGATTTGGTTTTGTTGGACTTGGGACTTGGTGGCTCCACGACCGTTGGTGTTGAGATATGCAGACAAACGAAACAGAGTTACCCGCAAGTGAAGGTTTTGATATTTACCGGCGAGATACTGAACGAAAAATTATGGGTCGACGTGCTGGACGCAGGGTGCGATGGAATCATCTTGAAGAGTGGCGAACTGCTCACCCGGGGCGATGTTGGCAGTGTGATGGCTGGCAAGCGCATGGTGTTCAACCAGCCGATATTGAAAAAAATCGTGGAGCGCTTCAAGTTAAGCATCCATAACCAACTCATGCGGCAAGAGGCGCTTGTGAATTATGAGATTGACGAATATGACGAGCGTTTCCTCCGTCATCTGGCCTTGGGCTATACCAAAGAGCAGATTACGAACTTGCGCGGGATGCCCTTTGGCGTAAAAAGTTTGGAAAAGCGACAGAACGAGTTGATACAAAAGTTCTTTCCCAATGGCAACAACGGGATTGGAATCAATGCCACCCGACTGGTAGTCAGGGCCATTGAGTTGAGAGTGCTTGACATTGATAATTTGCAAGCCGATGAAGAATAAGGCCTTTGCCATCGTTACGTTCAGCTTAGGAATCGTACAAATTCTGCTCATACTGGTGTCGTGGTTCATCACAGCCACGATGCCCATGTCGCCTGTGCGTTCGTTGTTGAGCAGTGAGGGCATCAGATGGTTTTTCGGTCAGTTCACCTACAACCTCGCCTCTCCCTTACTTGTCTGGCTCATTCTTGCGGGAATGGCCCTGGGCGCATTGAAACAAAGCAGACTGTCTAAGGCTTTTACACCTTCTGCCAGGAAGGAATATCGACAACGTTTCGCACTAAAATTGGTTTTGCTCGAACTGGTAATCTTCGCAGGGATTATTGGTTTGTTGACACTCATGCCCCAAGCCATCTTGCTGAGCGTGACCGGTCATTTGTTTCCAAGTAGTTTTTCGCAAAGTGTCTTTCCAATAGTATGTTTCATGGGTTGTGTGGCATCCGTCACCTTTGGTCTGTTAAGCGGTACTTTTCGTTCGCTTACTGATATTTTTAATGCTTTGTCAGTTGGTATAAGCTGGCTCTCTCCCTGGCTTGTGGTCTATGTGATGGCTGCCCAACTATACCATTCTTTCTTGTTCGTCTTCTGATTTTTTTGCTTATCAGAGTGGCATCTTTGAGAGCGGTGGGGCAGGAGTGTCGAGCCATTCCCTTAGGACAGTTCTGATAATTCGAGCCATCTCATGCTTTTTTCATCCAGCTCTTCTTTTAAAGTGGGTAGCAGCATGCTCTTGGTTGTGAGGTCTTCAACGGTCAACTTTCCGCTACATATCTCTTCTTCCAAATCCTTAATCTGTTGCTCCAGCTTTGTAATGTCCTCATCCAAAGCTTCAAATTCTCGTTTTTCTTTATAAGAGAGCTTTTTCTTTTCGTTGTTTCTATAGTCTTTCGCAGCGGACTTCTCCTTCTTTTCTTCAGGCTTCTGCTCGATGGGTTTCAAACTGTTCCACTCTCTAAATTGCGTGTAATTGCCGGGGAAGTCTTGGATTTCGCCCTCACCCTTGAACACTAAGATGTGGTCAACTACCTTGTCCATGAAATACCTGTCGTGACTGATGACGATTACACACCCGGGAAAGTCTTGCAAATAGTCTTCCAGCACCTGCAGTGTTTGAATGTCCAAATCGTTCGTAGGCTCATCAAGCACCAGGAAATTGGGATTTTTCATCAACACCGTGCAAAGGTATAACTTGCGCAATTCGCCGCCACTGAGTTTGTAAACAAAGTTGTGTTGCTGCTCGGGCGTGAACAAGAAGTGTTGCAGCAGCTGCGAGGCCGTCATGCTTTTGCCGCCACCCAGATTGATGTTCTCGGCAACGTCACTGACCACATCAATCACTTTTTGCTGTTCGTCAAAATGTAATCCTTCTTGCGAGAAGTAGCCAAACCGAACGGTTTCACCGATGTCGAACTTCCCGTTGTCGGGTTCAACGAGGCCCATTAACAGCTTGATGAACGTTGACTTCCCAGTTCCGTTGTTGCCTATGATGCCTAACTTCTCAAATCTGGCAAAGTTGTAATAAAAGTCTTTCAGTATCACTTTGTCGCCCCAAGCCTTCGATACATATTGACACTCGAAAATCTTGGAACCGATATACACGTTGCTCGATTTCAGTCTGATTTGTCTTTCCTCAACCTTTTGTTTGGCTACCTGTTGCAGTTCGTAGAAAGCCTCCTCACGATAGCGCGCCTTGTGTCCGCGAGCTTGTGGCATGCGTCGCATCCATTCCAGTTCGGTGCGATACAAGTTGTTGGCACGCGCCACCTCTGCCCGCTTGTTTTCGATGCGTTCTTGGCGCTTTTCCAGATAATAACTGTAATTACCGCGGTATGCGTAGATGCTTCGGTCGTCTAATTCAAGAATCGAATTGCACACGCGGTCCAAGAAAAAGCGGTCGTGCGTCACCATCAGCAGCGTCTTGTTGCCTCGCGACAGATAGCTTTCTAACCACTCTACCATTTCCAAATCCAAATGGTTGGTCGGCTCATCGAGGATGAACAGGTCGGGTTCGGTAATCAGAACGTTCGCCAAGGCCACCCGCTTTTGCTGTCCACCACTCAGTTGTCCCATGGGTTGGTCAAGATCATCAATGTGCAACATCGTTAGTATTTGCTTGGCCTTTAACACTTTCTGCGGATCGCCTTGATGATTAAAGCAAGCATCTAACACCGACTCGTTATCATCAAACAGGGTCTTCTGTTCAAGATAGCCAATCTTGAGATCTTTCTTCATGATAATCTCGCCACCGTCCTTGCCTTCCTTACCGGTAAGAACCGACAGCAGGGTAGACTTGCCGGTACCATTTTGGGCGATGAGACCGATGCGCTGACCTTCGGCAACGGAGAAGGAGATGTTGTTGAACAAAACAAGGTCGCCGAAAGATTTCGTTAGATTCTGAACGTCTAAATAGGGTATTGGTCCGGGCATGTTTACAGGCTGGTTCTATAAATTAGCTTTGTTAGATTTTGAGCTTTTTTTTGAGGTCAAAATGCAAGAGAGAGAAGGAGTGTAGCGAGCTACACGACTGAACGAGCTTACATTTTGAACCAAAAAGAAGCCAAAAGATAACCAAACGTATTTCATAAAAAATTAATGACTATATGCGGTGGTAATTTATAGAACCAGCCTACTGAAGTGATTGGTTTATTTCATCGATATAAGCCAACAACTCTTCGCGGCCTGTTCGTTTTTCCGAACTCGTAATAAAGTAAGGTGGCAGTTCTTCCCATGCATCTCTTAATTGTTCCATCCACTGGGCTGCATTGGCTTTCGCCTTCACTGTACCCAGTTTGTCGGCTTTGGTGAACACAATGGTGAAGGGAATCTCGTTTTCTCCTAACCAATCGACGAACGCACGGTCTATCTTTTGTTGCTCGTGGCGCACGTCAATCAGCACGAACAGGTTGACCAACTGCTCTCGTTGCAGAATGTAGGTGTTAATCATTTTCTCAATATCCGCCTGCACTTTCTTGGATCTCTTGGCAAATCCGTAGCCCGGCAGGTCAACCAAGTACCACTCATCGTTAATCAAGAAGTGATTGATGAGTAGGGTCTTGCCCGGTGTGGACGATGTTTTGGACAGCCCCTTATGGTTGCAAAGCATGTTGATAAGACTGGATTTCCCTACATTCGAGCGTCCGATGAATGCATATTCTATCCGATTGTCTTTGGGACATTTGTCAAGGGTTGGCGATGATATGAGGAATTCGGCCTTCTTAATTTCCATATTCTTACGTTCTTTCTGCAAAGATAATCATTATTAGGCAAATATGCGGCGGCCGTCAGATAAATTTGCCGGAGGTACCATGGCTCTTACATTTGATACCTTTTTGCTTTGTTAACAAACCTTTTATTTGTTAAATTGGTTCGTTTTCTTTGACAAAACAAAATCGGAAAATAGACGAAATTGAGAGTTTTTTTAGACGTTCAAAGCCTTAAACTTATCATCTGGCAGCCAATTCACTTGGAACAAACCAGCTATTAGCATGCTTTTACCGTCTAATTTACATGCCTTAGCCGCCCAAAATGCATCATATAGGGGTGCTTTTATGCACAAAAAATGGATTTTTTTGCTTCAAACACTTTGCTTTTTGATTTGGGTTTAGATTTAAAAATGGTATAAAGCTATAGTAACCAAATAGATGACAATATATTTTCATTATTGGCATATTTGCAATATGCGAGTAAGATGGTTGAAAAAATGTTCAGCATTTGTGTTAAAAAATATATTGTGGCAGCAGACATTTCACAGAAGAACATTCCATTTGATCAAAATAACGAAATGTAACTTTCTTAATTGACAGAGCCTTGTAAGGATGCGGCTCTTTCGTTTTAGAAAGATTGTTTGTTGTACAAACCAAACTATTTTTTGTTTCAACAACAATCATCCTTAAACGTGAAAGAGGACGTGTTTTTTTTGAGTAGCCCCTGTAAGTATTACCGAATAGTCACAAAAAATAAGTAACTTTGCAAATTATTAAAAAAAATAAGATTGTTGTTTCTCAATATAGCAGTCTAACCCCTATTTTTTGAACAGTATGAATCGGTGGCATTACCTCATTGTTTTGTTAGCAGTCTGTATAATGGTGACGGGCTGTAACGACAAAGAAACAAATTATACCTTCAACGAATCGGAATTTTATTCTAACGAGCAACTGGCATCTATCTCTTCAGATAACGATTCGTTGTTTTGGATTGGTACAGAATATGGTAAGGTGTGCCAACTCACAGATAGTGGCTGGAAATCGTTTCATGTGGCAGCAGATAGAATTTATTTTGTTCGGCATACCGATAAGAATTATTGGATTGGGGTTCGCAATGGTGGCATACAGCGTTATAAATTCGACGGTACGACATTTAGACTACAGCAAACTTATCCTATCGCCGTAAAACAAAATAGCTATTCGGCATACGATGCGCTATCGATAAATGGAAAAATGTGGGTTTGTACATCGCAGGGACTCTTTGTGTTGGACAATGACACTGCTACCCATTTAAGGCTTATCTATCCCTCAAAAGCCACCTCGCCACACATGGAGGGACAAGCTTGCGTGGTGAGGAAAATAGTACAAATAAATAGTAACAATCTCGTGGCAGCAACAGATAATGGGTTGCTGCACATCCACTTGCCTTCACATAAGATAACCAAGACGCACGAAGGCAAGAAAATAGACGACATTGCCGTTGTCCAAGGAAAACTCTATGTGCTATCAGGCAATCAGTTTGACGTATTTAAGGATGGTAATCAACAAACATATCCGCTACATTTTACCGCCTCCTCGTTTTACGTTTCCGAGGGGATGTTTTGCTTTTTTTCTGTGAACGAGGCACATCTTTCCATGAATCTAAAAACATTTAAGAGCATACCTCTACGCCGTAAAATTTCTATCAACAGTAGTAATGTGGCAAGCATGGACAAGGGAAGAAATGCGATGCTGCTGGTTACGGACAATGCGCTTTGGCGAATACCCATTCATTTATATTTGTTCAGCAGCAATATTCCCATCGTGGCAGCAAGTCTTGACAACGACTGTATATGGTATGTAAATGCGCAAAACGAGATTTTTGTTCAGAAGAGAGGCGAACAGGTGGCTGAAAAGGTGTACGATTTTATCAGCAAAGAGCCTATTATAGATATGGTGGTAAAAGATAATGTACTTTATTATGTCACCAGTCAGCGAAAAGTAAAACGCATTCTGCTAACCAAACAGCTTTGGCGCAATTACCTTAATTTTCAAATTGCCGACAGATACAGTTCAAAAGAAAAAATTACAGCAATGGCAGTAGAAGCCTATGATAATAAGATATCGCTTCTCGTTGGCATTCAAGACGGGCTCCTACGTTTTAACAAAGCCTCTTTTCGCCCCGATACGATTCCAGGTTTCAACGACAAGTATATTTCCTCGTTTTACCAGCCCAATGGCAGTAACATGATGTACATGGCAACTTTAAACCATGGCATCATAGTAGGGAAAAACGGAATGTACGAGCCCATGACTAAAATACCAGTGGTAAATGGTATGCGCGAGGTGGTAATGAGCGATAAGTTTCCACCGTCTATGATTGTTTTGGCTGGAAACAAGCTGTTTTTAGAAGGATCTACGGACAGTTTAGACGCTTCGGGCATTAGCAAGATACTAATGGCTAACGACACAACGGTATATGCGTTGAAAGATTTTGGGGTGCAACGCTACACATTGCAAAATGGTCGTTTGGTTAAAAGTGGAGAGTTTTTCCGTGACATCTGTTTCCACCCCAAAGCCTCGTTTATAGATCATGACCATGTGTACTTAGGTTGCAACTTAGGAATTTTACATTTCAAAGCGTTACACGAAAACCAAACAAAATGGATCGAGATAGAGCGTGGCATCATCTCTCGCCGTGCCTTATTTATATCGTTTACTGTCCTGGTACTCATATTACTGCTGATATGGGCAGGATTAAAAGTAAATCGCCACCTCAGTATCAGACAGATTCTTGCTCGAAAAGCCGATTTGAACACACGCATTACCGACCTGTTTTCTATTTATGAGTTGTTGCCCAATTACAATGATGAGGAGATAAAACAGCTGAAAAGCGATTTGGAAAACATTAGTCCGTATGGAAAAGAGTCGTGGAAAAATACCAATGCCCAACTGGCTGCTATCTCTAAACTGATCATGCAAAAGAATAGAAATATGGTGTTGCCACTGATGAAATTTGTTGATACACAGCGTCAAGAGATTCTTGAATTGGACTTGTATCATAGCAAACAGTTGGCACAAGACACCAACGACGCCTTTGAATCAGGTTCGATAGAGCGTATTCGTTCACAAGCCATTATCAATAATCGGTGGCTGGTGACGATCAAGGACATGATTAGTCAACTTGATACCTATACAGGCCAGATAGCAGGTACCCTACTCTTGCCCGGTATTAACGAAACCCTACCAGACATGATTGCCACTTATCGTAAGGAAATGGCGATTATGCCACTCACCGAATTGGAAGGATTGTGGCATGACATAGAAAGTGCTTATCAGAAAACATTTACTGACGAAGCCCTCGAAGCGTTAACCACTATCGTTAACCAACAGCTACATTGGCTGCGCATGATAGAAGAGAAAGACAGTGTGGTGAAAACATTAACCGAGCAACTGCAAAGAGAATTGCAACAAATGGAAAGCAAAGACCGCTTAACCCTGTTGCGCAGAATGGATCATTTAGATGCTCGTGTGCGACAGTTGCGTTGCCTGTGCGAACTGAAAGAAAATATGCAAGAATATGAGATAAAAAGACAACAGGTGATAAAGGAGAATGAGGAACGGGTCAACAAACTGTTTGACCGAAAATTAGAAATAAAAATTGCCGACAGCACCACTACCCAGACCAAGCGAATAGCACAGCTGATAGAAATATTGTATGACCAAATGAGTAAAACCGACGCAAGGCTACTCAACGAAATCTTGCAGTTTGTGAGTTACGATAATCAGCAGGCGCGAGTGTTAGCCATTCTTATGGCTCATGCCAAGGTGAAACGATTGCTCATACCGGGTATGCTTCAGGTGGTAGGAAATCTAAATCCAGTGGTTAGCAGACTCGTTAATAGCAAAATTAAGACTCATGAAAAGGAAATTTTACAGTATGCCGAGCGACATCCATCAAGTTTGGCAAGCTATATTTTAGCATTGGCATAACAAATTAATCTTTTCTGCACTTTTATATAAGTCGCTATATAACAATCTCTTGCAAAATGTTGCATTCGGGTGATTCGACAAAATCACCGAGTGCAACTTTTTTTCATTTACTTTTCTACATACTTTTGCGTCAGAATTTTTAACGAAATAAATCTGAACAAAAACCTAAAAATTATGAATTGTAAAAAAGTTATTTACGTAGCGTTATTAACAGTGTTTGCCTCATCTTCTTTTGCACAACAGAAGATAAAAGACGTACGCACTCATCCTGAGGTGTATTTTCTCCAAGAAGGTGATGTAGCCAATAGTCTTGACCTGCTTCCAGCTCCTCCACAGCCGGGTTCTATATTGTGGATGAATGACGAAGCCCAATATCAATGGGGAAAATTGCAACGCAACACTCCGCGTGGCGATCAAGCTGTTGCCGATGCACGTGTGGGAGGCGATGGCGTTCCTAATGCCTTTTCTGAAGCTTTTGGTATTGCCATTTCAAAAGAAAACACTCCAGAAATTTATAAATTAGTTGTAGGGATGCGCGAAGATGCAGGCGACTTGGCTACGCGTGCAGCTAAAAAACACTATATGCGTGTACGCCCATTTGCCTTTTATAAGGAGATGACCTGCAACCCCGAGCAACAAGAAGAATTGTCTACTAATGGCTCGTATCCATCGGGGCATACAGCTATTGGCTGGGCAACGGCATTAGTTTTAGCCGAAATAAACGTTGACAGACAGAATGAGATATTAAAACGAGGCTACGAAATGGGACAGAGTCGTGTGATTTGCGGTTATCATTTCCAAAGCGATGTTGATGCTGCACGCTTGGTTTCAAGTGCGGTGGTGGCTCGACTACATGCCAATAAGAATTTTATGAAACAACTGGATAAAGCAAAGGCAGAATTTGAGAAATTAAACAAGGCAGGCAAAGTAGCCAAGAGTACACGCAACGCCAATTGATACGCACAAGAAACGAACATCAAAAAAACAAAACAACGCAATATGAAATATATCGCAACTCTTGCATTAGGTTTGCTTATGGCAGCCAATGCACAAGCACAAAATAACGATAAGTTAGTCATCAAGCCCTCTGGACGTATTCTTTTCGACGGTGCGATGTATAAAGCCAACACAGACAAAGAGCTTTTTAACAGCGGAATGGCAATCCCCGATGCCCGTGTGGGCTTCTCGGCAAAGACGGGAAAGTGGTCTGCAAAGGTAGATGTGGGGTATGCCTACGGAAAAGTGGGCATGAAAGATGTTTTTATTGAACATCATTTTGACACCAAAAACTCTTTGCGTGCAGGTTATTATATCCACCAGTTTGGCGCACAATATTCTACCAGCTCGTCCTACAAAATATCCATGGAAGAGCCACGTAGCAACGAAGTATTTAACAATCCTCGTATGATAGGCTTAATGTATGTACACAATGGCAATCAATTCTTGGGTGCGGCAAGTTTGTTTACCGAATCGGAAGCGATGAAACTCTCTTCTGACAAGATTGGTAACTCTGCCATTGGGGTTATGTCACGCTTGGTATATCGCCCATATACTCAAACAGGAAAGATATTGCAAGTAGGTGTTTCGGGCGCATATCTTAGTCCACGATACAATGCAGACGAGAAACTAAACCACAAATCCTATGTGTTTTCTACGGCATGGCCTACACGCGTGGCTAAAGTAACAGCATTAAAAGCAACCGTTACCGATGCCGAAGCACTCTTTAAGTTCACACCGGAATTAGTTGCCGCATACGGTAGACTTGGCATAGAAACACAATATTATTATGCTGCAGCAACTCGTTCTAACAGTCTGGATACTTATCACGCTTCGGGTGCTTATTGTTCTTTGCGTGGCATCATCAAGGGTAACGACTACAAGTACACAAGTTTCTCGGGCGGTATTGATACTCCTGATGCAGGTTCTGCGGAAGTGGTCTTGGCGTATGACTATACCGACTTATCTGATAGCAAGGCAGGCATCTTTGGTGGACGTTCCAACGATTGGTCAGCCACATTCAACTATTACATCAATAAGAACATGATTTGGCGTTTGCGAGCATCGTATACCAAAACAGAAAACTGTGCAGAAACCAAAAACAACGAGTTGGGAATTATCGAAACTCGTTTGCAGTTTAAATTCTAATATGCTTATTATCATTCATTGTTCTAAATACCAATATCTATTATGAAGTCAATTAAAATTACAACATTTATCATGCTTCTGGTCATGCTGCCTTCTGTCATCATGGCACAGCTGCAAAGAAGTAACGAGTTTAAGGAACATTACAAACTGCAAGAAGTTGTCATCTTGAGCCGGCACAATATCCGTTCGCCTCTTTCTACCAATGGAAGTACGCTAAGCCGGCTTACCTCACACCAATGGACCGATTGGAGTTCAGCACCAAGCGAACTTACGCTGCGTGGTGGAGCACTCGAAACAATGATGGGGCAATATTTCCGCAAATGGCTCGTGAGTGAAGGTTTGTTCAAAGAGAATGCCGTTCCTACCACTGACGAAGTGAACTTTTATGCCAATAGCATGCAACGAACCATTGCTACCGCACAATATTTCTCATCGGGCTTTATGCCTATTGCCAACATCCAAATCAATCATCGGTTTGATGCCAGCAAAATGGATCCTGTCTTCTGTCCACAACTGACAAAGGTAAGCGATGCCTTTTGTGCAGAAGCGATGAAGCAAATTGAAGCTATGGGTGGCAAAAACGGAATTAAAGGCATCAACCAACAGCTGAAAGAGAGCTACGATATCACTGCAAAAGTGTTGGAATTGAAAAATTCGCCCGCATTCAAAAATGGAGAAACGAAAGGATTCAAGGACGATGATACGCAAATTATATTCAAACTTTACGATGAGCCACGCATGAGCGGATCGCTGAAATTGGCAAACTCTGCATCAGATGCACTTATCCTGCAATATTATGAAGAGCCCGATGAGCTAAAGGCAGCCTTTGGACAAAAGCTAACCTTAGATGATTGGACCAAGATTGCCAAGATTAAGGATGTGTATGGAGACGTATTATTCACCGCTCCTATCGTTGCAGCAAATGTAGCTCACCCCTTATTGGTGTATATGAATGACGAACTACGTGCCAAATGCCGTAAGTTTACATTCCTATGCGGACACGACTCGAACATTGCCAGTGTAAGTGCTGCATTGGGCATTGACAACTACGAATTGCCAAATGCCATTGAAAAGAAAACTCCCATTGGTAGCAAATTAGTTTTTGAGAAATGGGTTGACAAGACAGGAAAAGAATTTATTGCTATCAATATTGTATATCAAAATCCACAGCAATTGCGAGGACTCTCCATGCTAAACTTACAAAATCCTCCAGAGGTATACGGTTTGCAACTGAAAGGCTTGAAAGCGAATGCCGATGGGCTTTATACGGCTGAAGAAGTAATGAACAGATTTACTCAGTCCATTCAGGCATACGACGCTATTAAGTAAGGAATATAAATATCATCTATCATCGAGTAAGAGATAAACACTTTTCACAGGAGTTTTATCTCTTACTTTCGTATTTGTTCCTTCCAATGCCACAGCTCACAACCTCTCCCTTTGCGATGAACTGCTCTTTAATGAAAGATCCGTGTTTTGGAGGTTCCTTCCGTAAAAATATATTTGGCAGTTTATCAAACAACCGCTATCTTTGCAGAAGATAGGCTTCGCCTCAACAAAGAAAACAAGCTTTCAATGTGTTCGGCTTGCACTATCTTTGCAAAAAAGAAAGTAGATATGAATAAATTTTTAATCAAGATAAGGCTTTTGCTCTTATTCGTGGTATGTAGTAACTTGTTGGCAAGTAAGGCCGATAATCTGAAAAAACGTGAGTTTCGAGGTGCATGGATTCAGTGTGTAAATGGCCAGTTCGAAGGAATGGGAACGGCCAACATGCAGCGCACGTTGAGTTATCAATTAGATGAATTGCAGAAGGATGGTGTCAATGCCATCATCTTCCAAGTCAGGGCCGAGTGCGATGCGCTCTATCAAAGTAGTTATGAACCATGGAGTCGTTTCTTGACAGGCGTGCAGGGACAAGCACCCTATCCTTTTTGGGATCCACTTCAATGGATGATAGAGCAGTGTCATCAGCGCGGGATGGAATTGCACGCATGGATTAATCCTTATCGTGCCAAAACCAAGAGTACTTCCGCTTTGGCCGGCAATCATATTGCCATCAAGCAACCTGGCAAGGTATTTTCGTATGCCGGACAGTTTATTCTCAACCCGGGCGACCCCGCTAACAGGGAATACATTTATAAGGTGGTCGACGACATTGTGCGTCGCTATGATGTAGATGGTTTGCACATCGACGATTATTTCTATCCTTATCCAGCTCCTGGTGAAGTCATTCCCGACGGTCGCGAATTCCAACTCTATAATAATGGATTGAAGAACGTCAATGACTGGCGTCGCTACAATGTCAACTTGTTCATCAAAGAGTTGGGTGAAAAGATACACCAGCGTAAGCCTTGGGTGAAATTTGGCGTTTCGCCCTTTGGTATTTACCGCAACAAGAAGAATGATCCAACACTTGGCAGCAACACCCGAGGACTACAGAATTATGACGATCTTTATGCCGATGTCTTGTTGTGGGTGAACAAGGGTTGGGTAGATTATTGCGTTCTGCAGTTATATTGGCAAATCGGTCACCCAACGGCCGATTATGACACGCTCATCAGGTGGTGGAACCGTTATGCCGGTAACCGACCTTTATATATTGGCGAGAGTGTGGATCGTACAGCGAAGTATGCCGATCTGCAAAACCCGAATAGCAATCAACTACCGGCAAAATTCCGTCTGCACGATCAGATGTCGAATGTGAAGGGAACTGTTTTGTGGTATGCCAAGGCTGTGGTGGATAATGTAGGTAACTACGGAACGGCTCTTCGCAACTATTATTGGAAGTACCCGGCCTTGCAACCCGAGATGCCGTTTATTGATGGCAAGCGCCCAAAGAAGCCACGAAAGGTAAAACCCGTATGGACAAGCGATGGCTATATCCTGTTTTGGACAGAACCTCGTGGTAAAGATTGGGATGACGTAGCAACAAAGTATGTGGTTTACCGTTTCAACAAGGGAGAGCGTGTCAATTTGGAAGATCCATCTAAGATTGTCGCCATCACTTCGGAAACGATGTATAAACTGCCTTATGTCGATGGCAAAACCAAATATCGATATGTGGTTACTGCGCTTGACAGAATGAATAACGAGAGCAAGGCTAAGAAAAAGAGCATTAAGCTGTAATACATTTTCCGCGTTAGAGCTTCTAAAAAGAATGGTGAAATGAGAGCGGTAGGGACGTGATTCATCATGCTCCGCCTCATTTGAAATCATTGGCCCCCACTATGTAGGGGCGTCATTCATCACGCTCCGCCGAACGACATTCATCAAGGGATGTCGAAAGAAAGAGGCAGCCAGGCAACTAGAAAAAATAAAAAAGGTTCAAGAAAAACAGAGATTTGTTTTCTTGAACCTTTTTTGGGTGGGTAGGGATAATCGGGCTCGAACCGATGACCTCTGCAATGTGACTGCAGCGCTCTAAACCATCTGGGCTATACCCCTGTTTGCCGCCTCGTAGAGAACGACGACACTGCAAAAGTATACTTTTTTTGTATACTAACAAAAGGTTATTCGCTTTTTTTATAAAAATCTCTTTTTGTCATGATATTTCCCTTTAGTTTTTGACAGATTCATAGGATATTTTTACCTTTGCAACCATAAGTTTTTTAATGTAAAAAGATTTTACACATAATGATTCATTTAAAAAGAGAAGCCAATTTGTTGACGATAACATCATTGGTTGCTTTTCAATCATTGGCCCACCTGCCCGCATTTGCAAATCCTGGCACAAGGGCGATGATGGTGACGGATGACGATCATGCCAATGTGCATGCAGAGATGGTTGACACGATGAGGTTTAACTCGCCCATCAGCCTTGACGAAGTAGTGGTGACGGGGCAGGGCGGAGCCATTGAACGGCGAAGGTTATCTTCGAATGTCACCAAAATTTCAGGTAAAGACTTGCAGAAGTTGACCGTGGGGCGCATGGACGAAATGCTGCGCAACGCCATCCCCGGGGTTCAGTTTTCACTGTCAGGTGCACAGCCCGGCAGCACCTCTGTCATCAAAGCCCGGGGATTGTCCTCGGCGTTTTCTAATTCTACCCCCATTATCTACATTGATGGCGTTCGCACCGACAACCTCAACACCGGTGCCATTCTCAATTATTCCAAGAAAGGTTATGGTGCCCAGCCTTACACCATTGGCGACATGCCCATGGGTGAGATGGCGGCATCGAGCGCGTTGAGCGATATTTCCGTGGAGAACATCGACCATATAGAATATGTGAGCGGTGGAGCGGCCACTACGCTCTATGGTTCTGATGCGGCCAATGGGGTGATACAAATCTTCACGAAGAAGGGAAGCTCGGATGGTTTTCATGCATCTGCGTCAGTGGACATGGGATGGGACAAGGCCACGACGCAGTTTTATCACTTCCGCCGTACGGCCGATTTGCTCAACCAGACGGGTTTCGAGCAGCGTTACCGACTGTCGCTTGCCGGCGGAAACAGCAAGTATGGGTATAGCCTGGGTGCCAACATGATGGAAAACACGGGTGTGGTGATACACAACAACAATGCCCATAAGCGGTACGACCTGCGTTTTGGTTCGCGCGCTCAGCTGACTACCCAACTGGAGTATCAGAACTCATTTGGCTTTGTGGCCGATGATTATAATCGCAGTCGCAATGGCAATCAGGGATTTTATACGGGACTGTGGTTCACGGAGGGCAGTGCTTCCAGCCGTTTTAAGTTTACCGATGCCAAAGGTCATGAGCAGAGATATCCTGCCGACATCGATGCTGCCGATGGTGAAACGTTTGAGAAGATGCGAGCCTTTGTGGACAAAGCCGAGGCTTTGCAGCACTATCGCGAGTCGACCAAACATTTCCAAACATCGCATACCTTGCTCTACAAGCCATTGCCCCAACTCACCGTTAAAGGCGTTTTTGGAATTGACTATCGAGCTAACAACAACAAGGAAATCGTGACCAACGAGTATCTCATTCATATTGGTGAGAAGCATGTGGGTACGACGGATGCCGGTCGTGTCAACAATTTCGACCGCAATTACTTCGGGCTCACCGCCGACATCAACGCACAGTACAAGTTTTACCATGCCAACTGGTTGAGCAATGTGCTTACTGCCGGCTTCCAATATTTCAACACGCATGACCGTCAGGCCATCTATCGCGGTACCAACGTGCGCGATGGGGCCAAGGTGATGAGCGGAGCAGGAACCGTTCAGGCTGATGAGTGGCTCAACTTCCTGCACAGCTATGGCTTTTATGCGCAGAACAACATTGGGCTGTTCAATAAATATTACGTTGATTTAGGTGCGCGCGTGGACTACAACACCGCATTTGGTGACAATGTGAAGTGGCAGTTTTATCCCAAGTTCGGACTGTCTTACGTGATGAGTGACGAGTCATTTCTCACCCCATGGGTCAACAGTGGCATGCTGTCCATGCTGCGCGTGTTCTGCAACTACGGTGTCGCGGGCAGCTATCCGCCGCCATTCGCCTATCAGCGCACCATCTCCGTGACAGGCTATCAAGGCAAGCAGGCTGGCACGTTCGGGCAGTTTGGCAACCCCGACTTGGGACCCGAGAAGAAACATTCGTTCGAGGTGGGTTTCGAATCATCTTTCCTCCATGATGTCGCCACGCTCTCATTCACTTACTATCACTCCGTTACCAAGGGTGCGTTGTTCACGGTTCCCACCTTGCCGTCGGCCGGACGCGCGGCCAGCTACTTGGCCAACATTGGCGAAATCAGTAACCTGGGCGTTGAGATGGCACTTGCCCTCAACATCGTGCGTACCAAGGACTGGCAGGCCACCCTGCGCACGGCTGTTAACACCAACCGGAACCGCGTATTGAGTGCAGGTGGCACGGTGCCGTTCAGCATTGGCGGGTTCGGTCCCGAAACCATTCAGACGGCAGTGGAGGAGGGTAAGCCCGTAGGCTTCTTGCGCGGCAACAAGGCCGTTCTCAATGCCGATGGCACCCTCAAGGAGGTGCTTCGCATGCAAGATTTGGGTTCTACCATCCCCACCTGCTATGGCAATGTGTCGTTGGATGTTCACTATAAAAACTGTAGTTTGTGGATGAGTAGTGACTATCAGGCAGGTAGTTACGTTCACTCGTTCGATCGTCAGTTCCGTTTTCAAAAGGGATTGAAAGACGATGTGGTTCCCCAGACGGCACTCATGGGCAGGAAACAGAAGGACGCATGGCTCGACTTTACCAACTATTTTGTGGAGAAGGCCGACTTCTTCAAGGTGCGAAACGTTGGCTTGAGCTATCTTTACCACCTCAAAGGCTCAAAGCCAGTGGTCAAGAGCGTGCTGTTCAGCATGAGCGTCAACAATCCGTTGAACTTCACTGCGGCATCCGTAGACCCCGAAGCAGTCATCTCGGGTGCGCACTCGCAAGGGGCTGTGGCATCGGGAGGACTGAATTATGCCACCTATTCGTTACCCAGACAATATATTTTCTCACTGAAATTCAATTTGTAAAATCATGCAATCAAACTTATCATATACCCTCCTCATCGGGGGAACGTTGCTGTTGGCCTCGTGCAACTTGGTGGCCCCCGGCGATATCGAGAATCCTAACGTCACAGAAGACAGTTATCTCCAGGGCGGAAACGCCATGGACACCTGGGTGAACGGTGCCGAGAAGACACTGGCCCTTACGGTTGGTGACTTCTGCTTGCAGACCGAAATCATCTCTGACAACTATTTCAACAACTACACGCGCGAGAGCAAGCTCTTTGACGAACCGAGAATATTGTACAACGATCCCGACGTAAACGGCTTGGAGCGAGCCGTGCAGCAGTTGCGCGCTACGGCCGATTTCGCCTTTGACAAGGTGAGCAAGTATGACAAGAACGTCACGAAGGCGCAGCTGTTCAAACTTCATATCATCAAGGCTTATGGCTTTTTGCTCGGCGGCGAGAACTTCATGGCCCTGCCGGTGAGCGAGCGAGGTGCGGTGAAAACCTGGCAAGAGCTGTTGCAACTGGCGCTGCAATCGCTGGGAGAAAGTGAGAAATATGCTGCGAACGACACGCTTCGGTCGTTTGTTCACACACTCAAAGCGCGCGCCTATTACCGTCTGGGCAAGGTAGACGAGGCGTTGGAGGAGAGCGGCATGGCGTTGAAGCTGTGCGACAATCTGCTGTGGCAGGTACAGTTTGATGGCTCAAACAGTGTGTTCAATGCGATGCAGGATGACATCTGGAAAGCCCTGTATCAGCCATTGCCGCGTCTTAACTTTCTCAATCCCAAATATGTACAGCTCACGTCCACCTATGAAAGTCCCATCTGCATAGCCAAGGCTGAGGAGAACCACCTCATCATGGCCGAAGCCTTGCTGGCCAAAAAGGAAACGGACAAGTGCAAGGCGCAACTCAAACAACTGCTTGGTCTGGTCAAGTCGCGTCCCGTGCGGCACGATGTGAAAGATTGGGCCAAGACACGAGCCGTGGGAGGCATCAAGGAATATCCTGATGGAGCCGCATACACTGTTGCTGCATCGCCGGATGAACCTTATCGTGAGGGGTTGGTGTTGAGCCGGAAGAAACCGCAAGTGGTGAGCGTGCCCACGGTTTCAGGTACGTCGGTGACGGCAGAGATGATAGACCAATGTCAAGGTCACGATGCGCTGCTCGAGCTGATTTACCTGATGCGGCAAGAGATTTTCATCGCAGAGGGACGCCGCATGAACGATTTGGGCATCCGCTTGCCCATCAGTGAGGTGGAGGCCAAAGCCAATCCTGCGGCCGCTCCTTACATCAAAGCGCATATCCCAGCCTTCATACCGCTTGGACAGGGCATGGACGCCTTTGAGCTTGATAAGAAAAATCTGCGCGTCACCATCCGATATAACATGAATCATCTCATCGTCGGCAACAAGACTACGGATGATGTTGTGCCATTTGAATAGCGGCGTTTGTCAACGGGGATGGCGCGGGCGTGATTTATAACGTTCCGTTGTGAACGAAAAATAAAAAGGTAGGGTCAAGTTCAAGAATGCGACGGGACTTTCGCTCCAGCTCCGCATCCTTGTTCTTAAGCTCCGCAGCCCTTTGCCATCTGCTTGTGATAGACGACAAAACCATAGCGCTCCCAGTGAAGCAACTTGATTCGGTTACGGGATCGATTGTAGAAAACGTAGACAACACCATCAGAAGGATTGAAGTCATTGCTGCGTACCAATTGGGACAGGCGAAGAATACCCTGACGCATGTCTACTGGAGTGCAACAAACCCGAAAAACATTTGTTTCGTTGAGTACAAACATAAGTTTTTCGGGCAAAGGTAGTAAAGCAAGAAAGCTACACAAAGGCGGCTAATAGTGGATGCTTACTTTTTTATTCATAAGTTTTCAAATACCACATAGGTAATAAATAATGGACATCTGGTAAGCCGAAAAGCTCCAGATGTCCATTACGCCAAAATCATTATATTCCTACATGCTTTTCCCAAAGAAATAGGCATCTGTTATTGGTGATGATTTAAATAATCTGCTATTATAAGCAATAATAAGTTGATAGCAAGTAAGCTAAAGTTGAATATTTTTGCTTTCTTACATTTCGATTTCATTTCTTGAGTATTGCTTTGCTTGTTGTATTCATCAAAAATCTCTCTATATATATCATTTCGAAAGAATATCATGTATTCAAAAATCACCCAGAAGACAATATATCCCCAAGCAACAAGTTTGTCAACACGAAGTGGAGTTCCAAGTAATAAACACACGAAATAATCAATATTTCCTATTAATGTAAATGATAAAATCATATGCAAACCGCAAGCATATAACATCGACATAGTATAGCTCTCTTTATGCCTTCTGTAATAGCGATACACAATGTAGTGTGTGATATAATAAAATTCTATCAAATTTTTAAATGTTATTTGTTCCAAAAATCTAAGTCATTATATTCCTACATGCTTTTCCCAAAGAAATAGGCATCTGTTATTGGTAATGATTTAAGTAATCTGCTATTATAAGTAATAATATATCGAGAACAAGCAAGCTAAAGTTAAATATCTTTGCTTTTTTACATTTTGACTTCATTTCTGGTGTATTACTTTGCCTTTCGTATTCATTAAAAAGTTCTCTATATCTCCCATTTCGGAATAATACTATGTATTCGAATATCATCCATAAGATAGCATATGCCAAGATTGAAACTTTATTAAAGTGCCCCGGTATATTAAGGAATAAACACACAAAATGATCAATTAAATCTATAAATCCTAATGATAACCCACCAAGAATTGTGAAAGCATACATAATCGATGTGTCACAGGTTTCATTATGCCTTCGGTAAAAGCGATATATTACATAATGTACGATATAATAAAAATCTATCACCTTTTATATTATTTATTCCAAAAATCTAAGTCATTATACTCCAATGCACTTTTTCCCAAAAATATCAGTTAACTTGTCATTCTTGGAATCATAGCTGTAAATAGTCTGGTATTCAACAGTGCCGCTTGGATGAATGATCGCCACTTTTGATTCATTCAGTTTGCCAGTGTATGTGTATGAGTTGTCAACCTTCTCAATGATACCATTAAGTTTCTTCTTAATACTTCCTGTCGTATTACCTTTTACGTCAGCGTGATTTGTCACGTCCCTACTTGTTTTTCACATAGTTGACGAAGGCGTAGCGGTGGGCGTGACGCTCGTCGGTGCCATGTTCCTCGCGTGATATCTCGCGCCAGTCGTCATAAGGGGGGAAGAACACGTCTGCGTGTTCTGGCACATCGTCTACCTCGGTGAGGCACAGACGGTCGGCTCGCTCAATGGCTTGTTGATAGACATGGGCACCGCCGATGATGTAGATGTCCTCGTCGGCAGCGCAGTGAGCCAGTGCTTCGTCGAGCGATGCGTAGCTATCGCAACCCTCAAAATGGGTTTGCGTGCGACTCAGCACGATGTTGCGCCGGTTGGGCAATGCGCCTTTGGGCAGCGACTCGAAGGTGCGCCGCCCCATGATGACGGTGTGTCCGGTGGTGAGTGCCTTAAACCGTTTCAGGTCGTTGGGCAACCAATATAACAATTTGTTCTGATAGCCGATGGCACGGTTGCGCGCCACGGCTGCGATGATGGTAATCAACATTTATTTACTTTGAACTTTGAGGTTTGAACATTGAACTGTGTTTACTTTGAACTTTGAACTTTGAACTGTGTTTACTTTGAACTTTGAACTTTGAACATTGAACTGTATGATTAGACAAGCTATCAACTTGTGAACTCGTCAACTCGTAAACTCGTCAACTATATAAACTATCAACTTGTGAACTCGTCAACACGTCAACTTGTCAACTAAATCTCTCACACCGCCACCTCTGCCTTGATGTGGGGCCAGGGGTTGTAATTGAGGAGTTCAAAGTCTTCGTATCTAAAGTCGAAAAGGCTCTTCACGTCAGGATTCAGCTTCATCTGCGGCAGCTCACGAGGCGTGCGGGTGAGTTGCAGTTTGGCTTGCTCGATGTGGTTCAGGTACAGGTGCGTGTCGCCCGTGGTGTGGATAAAATCACCCGCCTTCAGTCCTGTGACCTGCGCCATCATCTGTAGCAGCAGGGCATATGAGGCGATGTTGAAAGGCACGCCCAAGAAGGTGTCGGCACTGCGTTGATACAATTGCAGCGACAAACGTCCGTCGGCCACATAAAACTGAAACAGACAGTGGCAGGGCGGCAACGCCATTTCACTGATGTCGGCAGGATTCCAAGCAGTGACCAGCATTCTGCGGCTGTCGGGATGATGCTTAATCAGGTCGATGACGTTTTGTATCTGATCGATGGTGCCGCCGCAATGGTCGGGCCACGAACGCCACTGATGTCCGTACACGGGACCCAGGTCACCGTTTTCGTCCGCCCACTCGTTCCAAATGCTCACACCATGTTCTTGCAGATATTTCACGTTGGTGTCTCCTTTGAGAAACCACAGCAGTTCGTAGATGATGGATTTCAGGTGCAGTTTCTTCGTGGTCAGCACAGGGAATCCATCCTCCAGGTTGAACCTCATCTGGTGGCCGAAAATACTCTTCGTGCCAGTTCCGGTGCGGTCTGTCTTCACCTTTCCTTCTTCGAGGATGCGATGTAGCAGGTCTAAATATTGTTGCATAGTTCGTTTATTTTATTCAGTGTCAATGATGTGTGGCTCTTCCTCGGGGTTGTACTGGCTTTTGATGCGCCATTCGTTGGGGTAGAGGTTGTTGGCTCGGTTGCCGATGTTCTTCATGAAGCCCAGTGGCAGACCTCGGTACGTCACGAGGATGAAGCCACGCGGGGTGTTTGCCGGCAGAGGGATGGCCTGACTTCGCAGATAGTTCAGGGCCTCAGCATAACTGAGTTCCACCTTCGGAAAGGCCGCTGGATTGAGATAGGTAGACAGGGCGAGCGACTCACTGGGTATCCAATTCTTGCCCTTCTGCTGACCCAGGCAGATGCCGGCCGACAACACGCGCAGTTCACTGGCAGCCTTTTCGTACAGTCCAACCAGTGGTGGTCGCATGGCCAGTAGTTCGTCACCTTTATATATATAGCAGAAAGAGTCGGGTTGCAGCACCCACTCACGAACCATATTATTGTCCTTGCCGTTGCCGATTTTCGCCTCTCTGCCCTTTGCCCCTCTCAAACTTGATTGCTGTCTGGTAGGTTTCTCCGACTTTCTCTCCCCATCTTTGCGCAGCACCGCCATAAACAGGCCTTCGCCCATTTGCTGTCCCTGGGCGTTGTGATAACCGGGAATGAAGCGGTAAACGTGCAGTGGTTCAGCGAGATGAGGCGAACTGCCGAAGGGGCTGCTGCCTTGGTTTTCTAAATGCAATGGAGTTGGAGCAATAACCCAATGAGTTTCCGTGTCAATAGATAAGGTTTTAGCCCCCAATTCACTACATATCCACGCCACGTTTTCCTCATTCTCTTTGGCGTTGAAGGTGCAGGTAGAATAAATCATCAGTCCGCCCGCCTCGAGGCATTCCCAGGCATCAGTCACGATTTCGCGTTGCAGGCGAGCGCAGTTCTCCACATTTTGCTCGCTCCATTCGTCGATGGCGTTGCTGTTTTTGCGGAACATGCCTTCGCCAGAGCATGGTGCGTCGCAAAGAATTACGTCAAACCGTAGCCCGGCCTTGCGGTAATCAGCCGGATAATTGTTGGTGACAATCACGTCTGGATGTCCCCATTTCTTCACGTTTTCCGCCAGCACCTGCGCTCGGTTTCTCACTGGTTCGTTGCACATCAACACGCTTCCCTCGGGCAATTCCGCACGAGCCAGTGTTGACTTTCCACCCGGGGCGGCACACAGATCCAGCATCTTGACCGGTTCTCGAACATATTGTTTGAGCACGGCCGACAAGAACATCGACGACGGTTCCTGCACATAGTAGGCACCAGCGTGCAGCAGTGGGTCGAAGGTGAACGCGGGTCGGCATGTCAAGCGATAGCCCTGGTCGCACCAAGGCACCCGAACATGAGGTACGGCAACCCGTGCCGATGGACATTTCTGGCGGTTCAGTCGGATGCAGGCAGCGGGTTCGTCTTGTAAGGCTTGCACGAGGTCATCGTACAAGTGGTTGCCCATCAGGGCGCGGGTGTAGGTTTCAAACGCTTCGGGAAGATGCATTGGTCTGTGGGCGGTTCTATAAATTACCACCGTATAGTTTTATTTATGTTTGACGGTTTACGTTTTGTCATCTTGCGGTCTCTTTTTGGTTCAATTTGCTTGTTCGTTCAGTCGTATAGCTCGCTATACTCCTTCACTCACAAACAAATTGACCACAAAAATAGCCTCGCAATCTGTCAAAGCTAATTTATAGAACCGCCCTTGTTTGTTTCGTGCAAATGTAGAAAAAAATTTGTTTCTTTGCAACTAAAAGCATGGCTGTTGCGTCCAACAAACAGAAAATTAAAAAATAAAGATTGAAAATATGAAACAGTATCTTTTAGCATGTTTGATGTTGCTGGCCATAGGCATCAACGGTGCCACGGCTCAAGGGCATCATCGTCACCATCAGCCCGTAACGGGTGTAACAACGTCAGTCGACTCGCTCAACCAAGGTGTTGAGGCCTATTCGGACACCACCTCCGTGGCATCCGCTCCCGCTGATTCGATGGCGGAAGATTCGGGGTACAATGCTGCTGCTGATGACGACGCCTACTGGGATGACGCAGACTCCGACTTTGTAGTCGAAGGAGTTCCCTCCTGGTTGAGGAACCTTGGCGGCTCCTTCGGGGCCAAGGCCTTCGCCATCGTGGTGTTATTCTGCGTGTTGTTCTTCATTTTGTTGCCAGTCATCATCGTGATTATGGTGTTGCGCCATATCATCAAGCGACACAACGACAAGGTGGCGCTGGCCGAAAAGGCCGTGGAGAACGGGCAGCCCATTCCCGAAGAGTTGCTGCGGGTGGACAAACAGAGCTCTGAATATCTGTGGAAGACGGGCATCCGACATGTCGCTATCGGCGTGGGACTTATGGTGATGTTCGGCATCTGGGGATCAGAAACGCTCATTGGCATTGGTGGACTGATTGTCTGTCTGGGCATCGGACAGCTTGTCATGGCGAAGACGTCCAGCAAAAATCACGATGAATTGAAATAGCGTGAAACCCCTCGACGATTTAACCCTTGTACGACAGGTGACTGTTTCTCACAACAAGCGGGCCTTCGACCAGCTGGTGGTGAGGTATCAGTCGCCCATTCGGCGTTTCTTCCTGAGCCAGACCTTAGGCGATCAACCGCTGAGTGACGATTTGGCGCAAGATACTTTCGTCAAGGCTTACACCAAGTTGGCGCAATACAGGGGACAGTCGAAATTCTCTACCTGGCTCTACCGCATCGCTTACAACGTGTTCTACGACTATACGCGAAAGCGCAAGATGACCGAAGGGCTGGATTCGCCAGCTGTTGCCGCACGCCACGCTACGGTGAGTGACAGTCAGCTGAAGATGGACTTGTATGATGCCTTGGACATCCTTACGCCCACCGAACGGCTCTGCGTGACCCTGCAGCTCATGGAGGGACAGCCTATCGATAAGATTGCCGACATCACGGGACTGGCGGAAGGAACGGTGAAATCGCACTTGTTCAGGGGAAAGGGTAAACTAACAACTTATTTAAAACAAAATGGTTATGATGGAAAATAAGGACGACGAACTGCTCAGACAGTTCTTTGCACAACATACTTTCGAGCTCGCCGATAATGGTTTTACCCAGCAGGTAATGCAGAAGCTGCCACGGCGGTTGGTCAACCTCAATCGCATTTGGGTGATTTTCTGTTGTCTCCTGGGCGTGGTCTTCCTGCTGATGAGCAACGCGCTGAACCAGCTGCGCATGGTGTTCAGCAATTTTGTGGGCGACATCAATGGCTGGATAGCTTCCATAGAACTGGGTATACAAACGCCCGTCATGGTCTATCTCACCATTCTCACCTTTGTCTTCCTCGGTGCTTATCAGGCGGTGGAGTCCAACCGCTGATGTGACTACGAATTGTGTTGTTAACTACAAATTACACGAATTACACGAATGAAATTGCAGTACAGGAACGCAACCATTAATTTCGTTTCTTTTGTTTAATTCGTTGTTGAAACAACTCAAATACAATTCGTTGTTACAACTACTCAAACTCAATAAATATCCCTCCGTCATCCCCTTTGTTGTTGTCGCGACTCTGTGGCTTGGGCTTCACTTTCAAGTTGCCCTTTTCGTCAAACAGACCGTAGGTGGTGCGCAGCACCTTAAACTCCGTGCGGCGGTTCAGTTGGTTGCATATCTCTTGTTTTTCGGGGTCCAACTTCTTGATGAACGCTTCTGTCAGCACGTCGTCTTCTTTCAGCCATGGGTAACGCTCGGTCAGCTTCTTGCGAACCACCTTCGGCTTCTCCTTCCCATAGCCCACGGGCGACAGGCGGTCTTTGGCAATGCCACCTGCAATGAGGTATTGCACCACCGACTCGGCGCGCCGCTGCGCCAACTGCTTGTTGTATTCCTTCGAACCTTTATAGTCGCAGTGCGCGCTCAGCTCGATGGTCACGTTGCCATTTTCGTTGAGCAGTTTCACCAACTCATCGAGCGCCTGTTTGGATTCGGGACGCAGGGTGGCCTTGTCAAAATCGTAGAAGATGTTGTCTATCAACACCGGAACGGTGATGGAGGCCAGCGGGAATTGCAGGGTGTATTCTTTCGATTCGTCCACCATGCCCACGCGCAATTCTTCGGTATGGTTCAAGAATCCCTTGCACGTTGCCAACAGCAGATAGTCGACATCGGGCTTGATGACGTAGGTAAACGACCCCTCGCTGGTCACGCTCAGCGTCTTGTTGGTGCCGTCGCTGCCCACGATGCGCACCTGTGCGGCCGGCAGTTCGTAGCCATCCATCTCGTACACCCATCCCTTGATGGTCTGTACAATCTCCGGATTCTCAAACCAGTAGATATGGTCCCAGCCCCGTGCGTCGCCTCGGTTGGATGAGAAGAATCCTCGGTTGTACGCCCCCTCGAACGTCATGCCGAAGTCGTCGCCTTGCGAGTTGAGTGGATAGCCAGGATGGAATAGGCGATAGGCCGATGCCTCTCCCTGCTTCGTTGAGTCTTGCCGCCCCACTTGTTCGGCGGAGGTGTTGGGTAGAGCGATGTAGATGTCCAGTCCGCCCAGTCCTGGATGGCCGTCGCTCGAGAAATACAGGTCGCCGTTGGGGCGGAAGGTGGGGAACATCTCGTTGCCCGGCGTGTTGATGGGTGCCCCGAGGTTCTCCACACCACCCAGTCCGGCCGGTGTGATGCGCACGCGCCAGATGTCCATTCCGCCCATTCCCCCCGGCATGTCCGAGACGAAGTAGAGCCATTGTCCGTCGGGCGAGACGGCTGGATGGGCGTAGCTCGACAGCGTGTCGCGGGTGATTTCCAAATTGTTGGCCTTGCCCCAAGCCGCATCCGCCCTACTGGATGTCACAATCTTAGCATAGCGGGGATTGGTGGCGTCGGTAACACATTGGGTGAGGTACATCTCGCGCCCATCGGGACTGAAAGCACACGCACCCTCCTCGGCATCGGTGTTCAGTCCGCCCTGCACGGGTTCGGGCTTGCCCCAGTTGCCTTTGTCATCCTTGACAGATACAAAAATGTCGGCGGGCTTGCACCCCGTGATGCCGCTCAACTCGTTACCTGTGGCCTCGTTGCGGGTCGAGGTAAAATACAGTTGGTCGTGGTCGTCGCCCAAGAGCATGGGCGAATAGTCGGCGCGTCGCGAATTCAGCACGTTCATCTTCTTCACCGTGTATCGGCTGCCCGCCTCTTTCCATCCACTGGCACGCTGTGCCGAGAGCAGTCCTGTGCGGGCCAGCTCATGGTCGGGCATCGAGTCGAGTACCAACTGATATTCGTTGGCCGCCAGTTTGTAGTCGCCGTGCCGGAGCAGTTGGCGAGCCAAGCCCAGGTGCGTCATGATGTCGTCTTGCCGGTATCTGATGACGTTGCGGTAGGCGGCAATGGCTTGCGGCGTAGCGTTCAGTCGGTCATAGCACAGAGCCATTCGCTTGGCACGCTGACCGCGGGTGTCTCTTTCCTTGGGCGGTGTCTTGCGATAGGCCTGCTTAAACTGGTTGGCCGCGTCGTGATACTCGCCAATGGCCAGAAACTGTTCGCCCTTCTTCATGTTCCGTTCCGCGCCACAGCCAGCCAGCAGTAGGGTGATGAGGATAAGCAACGTGAGATGATATCGATTGTGCATGCGTGATGTCTACATTTATATATATGATATGACAACGCTGGTATCGTTGCTTTTATTGCCCCGCTGCTCTGTTTGCTGTCAGTTTTTTGTTTTGCCTTATCCCCATGACACCCATGCAAATGATGTATTATTTTTATTCATATTTGTATAATTTATATATAATTAACTTTCGGGGGGGGGTAATTTTAACAAAACTTTATAACTTTGCCACCGTACTATGCACGACTCTTCCGTATTCCCCGAGTCGTATTTTTGAAATAAGTTAAACTAAATATAGATTTTATGAGGAAAAGTTATGTAACACCAAGTATCTTATTGCTACCCCTGCAAATCGTCGGCCCCAATGCAGGAGTTAGTGGCGAAGACAGTGGGGGTATGCAACCGATTGAAGCAAAGGAAGGCGACTTCGACGAAGACGACTTCGACATGAATGGTGGATGGGGCGACTGATGCCCTATGTTGCATGTACGCTTTGAAAAACAATGAAAGTTTAGGGAATTAAAGAAAAAGAAATGGAAAATTTTACTTCGAGGTCAAGTAGACCTCAATTAGGACAGCGTTGCCTGCTCATGCTCGTCATGATGCTCACCTTTGGAGTGGCGGCCTTTGCCCAGACCTACACCTACACAGTGTCTAAGACAGACATTGGCTGTGGAGTTACTGGAGGTTCGGTTACGCTAAGTGTGACAGGCACCAACGAGGTTAAGCCTAATGGCTCTGCACAACTTCGTAAGCCAGGTAATCCGAATGATGTTATCACGGTTAATGGTGTGCCACAGGGAGATGATGCCAATTTGCAGCAATCGCAAACCGATCCTAACACCTGGACTAAAACTTGGTATAACCTTACAGAGGGAATATACGACGTGTACTTCCAAACTACCAGTGGCAATAAACAAGAGTATGCTGGGCAGGTAGAGGTGAAGAAGATCAACGAAACGTATGTTTCGCCAACCATGACCTATAACCAGTCAGATCCTTACTGCTCTATCAATGGCAGCAACAACGGTAGCGTTGAGGTAACGGTGAAAAATGGTTTAGGCCCTTTCCACTATACGGCTGAAATCACAAGTACGGATGGTACGGTGACAACCCAGACTTCGGGTGCTTATGCCATTGCCGCCCGTACTTGGAAAGTTACCAGGCTTTCTCCAGGCGATAAGGTGAAGGTGACCGTGGCAGACACCCAAAATGGTGTATGCCCCACTACGACAACAGCAGCTACGATCAACGCAGAGATGGGAGCGGCCAGTGGTCCAACGGTAGCACATACGTATGCTTTTTATCGCGAGTATCTGGGTAATTGCCAATTTAATGATTATATTCGCTTTAAGGTTTATGGTGGCTCGCCGGAGGCGAAGCAAGAGCAGATAGAGCTGATCAAGAAGTCAGCCCGACTGAACTATGACGGGTCTTCTACGCCAGTGGCCCGGCTGGAGTATGATGCCGAGAAGAGTGATTTATCCGGCAGCACGAAATACCCAACTTTCAAGGTTATCAACACCGGCACCGACTTTACATATAGTTATTTGTATCTGAGTTATGAGGACCTGTGTACCAGAGAGATGAAACAAATCTATGGTACACTTACCAGAGTGGTTAACTTTGGAGCACCGGCAAGTCAGCATTTTAGTACAGAGTCTATGAAACTGGAACCCGCTGCCAGTGTGGAAATCGATGATGACTGTAATGTAACCAGTTCGAACTATTCATTAGGCTACACCATCACCGGTGCTACTATCAAATACTACTTCCCAACGGGAACCAAGGCACAACTTCAGCAAAAACAAGGAGATGGCAGCTGGAAAACATTACCCATCGATGTGCCACTCGATGGTGTGAACTTGTTTGAAAACGCACCGCATCGCAGCCTTGACCTCAACGAGTATGGTGCCGGCACTTACCGCATCGTATATAACGACGGTTGCAGCACGGTAGCACTTTCAAAAGAAGCTGTTGTAGCACCGCCCAAACAAAATACGCTGGCAATAGATGGCAATGAATTGATACCTGAGTGTTACTATGGTCTTCACGGATATACTGGTGGCACAGTTGTCTATACAACGACCCCTGTCGCAAGCGCAGACATCACGATTGAGAGAGCTGATGGCGCTCCAACCGGTACATACAAGGTTACGGAGTTCCTCAGTGACGTGGAATATGATTACACGCTTAATTTTCCTATCGTGTTGAAAAACATGGTTCCAACTAAATCATATACAGATAACGATGGCAAGATAAAGTCAGGCTTCGAGCTTTATGATATGCCCGCAGGTGAGTACAAGATTACATTGCACGATCGTTGTGGGAACGCTTCCAACACCGCTATCTTAAATATTGACAAAACTGCTCGTGGTAATGTCCGTAAGTATATTCCATGTAATACCGACGGCTACAAAAATGGATTCAAGATTAAGGCCGGATGTGGTGAGAACAAGGTTCTTTTAGATTTTGGTGTTTTCCATCCTGACCTTGGCGACTGTCCGGGTTGGATGAATATGGATTACTATCAAGGTAGAGACGACTGGAAATATAATGCAGGTGAAAGACAGTATGCAGAGCATCATGAACTGGATGCACAAGAGTTGAGCAATTTTGAAATAGCTATAAACATACATCATCCACGCAATGAATACGAAAAGAAGTATTCTGTGATGATGGGTGAGTTTATACCTTATGTATCTGGCGTACATATCGGCAAAAACACTTATGCCATCAAGTCATTCAAGGTTCCACTTCCTTCGACCAAGGGCGACGGTGCTTTCGAGGTGCAAGGTGCTATGTGCGATCAGGGAGACCCCAACTCAGGTCTTATCAGCGTGGGTATCAAACGTGGGCTTGAAGCAACTTATCCATTGCACTACGAACTCAAGAAAGCCACTATGAAGAATGGTATTGTAACTCCCGAGGGAGAAGCTCTTAAGACAGCGCACATCACCGAAGATAAGGGTGCAGACGCTTCTCTTCGTGTGTTCAGCGGACTTGCAGAGGGTTGGTATCAGGTAACAGCAGAATATAATTATGGCGGTGGCTGCCCTGCACAGGTGTCGAACGTCTATATCTCTCCTGTTGGAATTCCAAAAGTAGAAGCCGAATGGACAGAGAAATGCTATGGTCAGGGACTGGCTCCCAACCATTTGGAGATTCCTGTGTCTACCTATATGTATGATGTGACATGGACTCGCAAAGACCTCGACACAGGCGAGACGGTACAGGTGGGTACTGGTAACGCCATAGACGCTACATTCCCCAAAGCTGGAAAGTATGAGTTCACCGTAAGTACCCAGTTCGCAGAATCAATACCAACTTGTGCCGGAAGCTCCGGCGGTGAACGTACGATACTCGTTACTGTTGGCGACTGCGCGGGGCCGATGGAGAAAAACCTTTGGGTAGGTAATGAGGACACCAAGTTTGAGAATCAAAACAACTGGACAGTCAAAGTGCCAGGAGAAGGTGAGGACGTGGTATTTGCCACCGAGTCGAACAATGCCAATCCTAAGAACCCTGCACAGAAAGGCGTAGCCAAGAACGATTGCGTATTGCCGGAAGGAAAGGTGCTGACCATCGGAACTCTGGAGAACCAGTCAGACAAGGCTCTTGTGGTATCAAAGAAGAGTAGTGTGGTGGTTTCTACTGCGTTAGTTGGTTACAACCAGCCAGGCGATGCCAAGAAGTTGGTGATTAAGACCGACGAGAAAGGAACAGATGCCAGCGGTTCGTTTGCCGTATCGTATGCCGACCCATGCAAGTCTGATGTTTATGCAACGGTAGAACTCTATGGACGTGGCCAGAAGATTGGCACCGACAAGATAAGGACTAAGGACAATCTTCAGGGATCGCCAACCTACGGCCGCACGTTAATAGCAGAGCCTTACACATGGCAACAGATTGGTATTCCTGTGACGGAAATGGCACCAAGTCCTCTATTCACGGGTTCTTACCTGCAATACTATTCCGAGGCCAAGAACAGTACTAAGCAGTATTATCAAAAGTGGAGCTGGATGGCTAAGGACAATACGATGTCGCCATTTGTGGGCTATCAGCTGACACAAGATGCACCGAAGGTATATGCCCTGACAGGTAAATTGAATCTGTGCGACCATACCTTAACGTTGACACGCCAGGCTGCTGAGGTGACAAAATCTACCTCAACCAACGTGGGCGAGAAGCACTGGGGATTGGGACAAAACATCTTTGCAAACTCTTACACGGCTGCCATCGATATTGCCCAACTTACCTTCCCTGCAGAGGTTGATCCTACGGTGTATGTGTACCATACGGGTAGTTTCAACAATTGGTATGAAAATAAGACGACCAACGGAACGCAAGATTTGAATGTGGCAGCAGGTGGCTATTTGTCTGTTCCAAAGAACTCGGCAGCAACCATTGGTTACAAGTCGATACCTTCTATGCAGGGCTTCTTGCTGAAGTTCACCGACGCAGAGACCAAATTGGGTAATGAGGCTACCGTGACAGTTCCTTACCAGAGTGTAGTGAAGAACGAACGGGCAGCCATGGCGAAACCTTTTGAGGTCACAACGACCGAGCCTGGAGCCGTACAGATGATTTTGGAGAGCAGCAAGAGCAGCGATGTGCTTTGGCTCATCGAGGCAGAAGGCACCACCGACCGCTACGACCGTGGTTGGGATGGTCGCAAACTGTTGACCAATGCACCTGCCAGTCTGTATGTACAAACCGTTGATGGACAGATGCAGGTGAACGCAACTGCCGACCTCACGCAGCAGCAAGTTACTGTAGAGGGTAGCGACAGCGAGTTGTACACGTTGACCATCCGCAAGAAGAACCTGCCACAGTACGAGCATCTGAAGTTGGTAGACTACACCACTCGTCAGTTGGTTGACTTGCGTGAGGATGTTACCTCATACACCTACATCATGCGTCATACGGGTGTGGACAGCAACCGCTTTAAGTTGGTGAACACCACGGCAACCTCATTTGGCAATTTGCCTACCGAGATTCAAGGGGTAACGACGGCAACCTGGAATGGACCGGCTGTTGTGTACACCGTTTCGGGTGAACGGGTAGCCAATGTGCGTCAGCCTGAAGACCTGAATCGCCTCAAGGCTCAACTGCCAAACGGTGTGTACATCGTTTCGATGCAGGTGGATGGTAAGACGGTGAGCCAGAAGATGGTTATTACGAAGTAAGCAGTAAGCTTCATAAAATGCTACAATATGTGGGCAGCGGGCGCAAGGCTCGTTGCCCATATATTTTTATTACTGTCCGCTAAACATAGAAATCTTCATTCCAACTCATTGAGACACAATA